>MDTE01156185.1_pt1 | contig 19163 bp, 14 predicted proteins | sample 811231 | NCBI WGS metagenome assembly MDTE01 (sample SAMN05326651, study PRJNA326480) | marine metagenome | isolation source: seawater | place: Indian Ocean: Red Sea | collected 2010 | reverse complement strand
GGGTCCGTCTGAATATCCTCAAGTCCGTAGGTTTTCGCGTCATAAGTTGTCCATCTTGGGGTAGGAATCTGAATCACCCGCACATAGTATACTGCTGCCTCGGAAGGGTTAAAATCCCCATCTGTCCAAGTAACTGAGAGCTCTGGGCTACCAATGGTATTTTGGTAGCTTGCTTCTCGAAGATTCACTGTGGATCCCACAGCGGCTAAAGAGCCATCGTTATTGATTTTTCGCTCCCCAGACCAAGCGACGTTATGGACTCTTTCTTTTGTTAATCCATTCTGATCTAACCAGCTCTTAACGATCTGCACCCGATCGAGATTAGCACCGTCGGGATCCTTCGTTGCTCGTATTAAAAAGGTTGGTGCCTTATCGTTATTCTCTTCGCTTTGAACGAGGTCCCCTCCCATAGGGACTCCTCCAGAATAGCCTATTTGTGCTAAATTTTTCGAGTCGGCGTCCGTGCTCAGGAATTCCCATCCTCCGAAAAAACGCAGAATAATCCTGGGTCCAGTCGTGGCATACACCTCACGTCTTTTCATTGCTGCAAAGATGGCCTCGCGTGTATTTTCGATTGCCCAAACTGCTGCGTAGCCTTGAGCAGAATAATGGCTCTGCGTGCTAGCTCGGTAAGGGCTAGGTTCGTTCATGGCCATTTTTCCCCAGTAATTATCTTCGTCGACTGTAGCGAGTCCAGTATGTGTATCCGTTGCCCCAATGACTCCAAACTTATATGGATTGGCTCCAATACTTGCCTGAATAGCCAGACCCCTCTGTAAGGCAGATCGCACGTACGAGCCTTTGATCATCTCCTGGACTTCGGAGGGTTTACTTTTCAATTTCGACCCCCGCGATCTTTCACAAAAAGTTTCAATTTTGGGGTCAGGGGATGTTCCTTTCGAGAGACTGGCATAATATTCTTCACAATAATTTTCTATCCTCTTAGTTTCAGATAGTGGACCTTGCCCATTAGCACTGCCATATCGTTCATAATCTGCGAACTCATCATTTGGTGAGATCAGGGGATGGGTTTCACTATCACCCTTAATTTGTGTGATCTCTACAAGAGGCTCTATACTTGCCCGGGTTCGAATATAGTTGAGTGAAATTTTCTTACCTTCATATGTAACGGTCTTAAACATATTTCCCCGGCTTAGATTACTATTATGAGGGATCGATATAACACCACTGCCTGTTTGCTCGCGATACTTCTCAAGATATGCCCATAGGTCCTCAGGATTGTCGCTATCGAACCTCGAGAAAGGAAGAGTTTTGAGAGTATCTTTCGGGGAACCGCTATAGACTACGTTTCGGTGTAAACCACTACTGGAATATTCGTAACCAGCGAAGGTGGTAAAATTCCCCGGGTCATTATGACGTTCTGCAATGTTGACGACACCTTTCCAAACTTGCCGGGTAAATGTTTCATCAATATTATAGTTTTTTCCATGCGTACTTTTTGCAGCGAGAAGTTTATTCGCCCCGACGTTGTATTCTTGCTCAGTTTCCGAGCGTAATATGCTTTTGAGTGAGGGTAGCTTGTTTAAAAATGATGCGGCTTCCCTTCCTTGATCGGTAGACAAAAGTTTTGGATTTCCGGCGATCAGTGCGGGTAAAACTCCCAGATTTTCAGCATGATCTGCAATCATCATGAAATCTAAAGGTTTCCTTATTTTGGCTTTGTCCCCCCCGGTGGCTGTTATTGTTTCACCCTTTGCGAAGCGATAAGCTTCATCTGGACTAATTCTATTTCCCATAGAATAGGCATCCCCAGATAGAAAGGAGTGTAAATGTGTGTCTCCCCAGAACACTCGTGCAGGATATTGTCGCTCGACAAAGGGCGAATAGCTTTTTGCCAAAGCGCTGAACCCCGTGAATATAAGAACCAAAAAAAGATATCGCATTGAAATCCCCCGTGCGATTCATTGTAAACCTTTCTTAAAGAAAACTGTCAAGGAGTATTGATACTGCACGTAATTGTGTTTGCTCGGGGCGCCTATTAATAATCTTTTCCTTTAGTAACCCTCATCTTCAAGGTTTAGTAAAGGGAATGCAGCGGAGAGTCCGGGAGGATACACAATTTCTGATGAGACGACGAACGATTCATCAAATTCTTCAAAAGACCTTACCCCGCAAAGACTGAGGGTTTCTGAGATTTCCCACTTTAGTATATTGAGGCATTGAACCAATGCGGGGGCGCCGCCTGCCGCCAATGCCCATGCCTGCAATCGACCGATTCCAACTGCATTTGCTCCCAAAATTATTGCTTTAACGATATCTGTACCGCGATAGAAACCGCCATCTACGATAATTTCAGCTTTCCCTCCCACTGCTTTGACTATATCGGGTAAAAGGTCTAGCGATCCGACACCATGATCTAATTGTCGACCACCATGATTTGAGACATAGACAACTTCAACACCATGTTCTATCGCTCTAACTGCATCATCGGGACGATTGATCCCCTTGATGATCAGAGGAATATCAAAATTATCTTTAATCCTTTTCACATCGGACCAGTTAAGACTTTGTTGGAAAATGCGATCTCCGTAACCGGATATAGGTTTTGAGGTCGGTACTACTCCTTTACTTATATCGCGCTCGCGCCTACTGACAACTGCGGAATCCACTGTTAGACAAAATGCGGTATAACCAGCATCTATCGCCCGCTGCACTTTGTTATCAGTCCAGTCTGCGTCACCCCTAACATAGAGTTGATAAATTTTCGGCGAGTTAGAGGCTGCGGCGATATCCTCTAGCTCTGGATGACACACCGAGCTTGCTATGCTCATAATACCGGCTTTTTCCGCACCGATTGCAGCAGTTGCCCCTCCGCCCGGTACTAAGTTTTGTAAAGAACCTATCGGTGCCAAGATCACTGGTAATGCTATTTTTTTTTCAAGAATCGAAACCGTCGTATCAATTTCTGATACATCGTTAAGTATCTTTGGAACAAGTGCTTTGGAGTCTATTGATGCACGATTTCTTCTTAATGTTGTTTCAGAGGCTGTACCACCGATCACATAATCCCATAGCGTTTGGCTTAGATTTTGTTTTGCTCTTCTGATGATTTGGTGAAGAGTTTTAAACTCGGGGGCTTCTGACATTTTCATCATTTTTACCGTGATATTGGAATTGAATTCTACTATCTAGATCAATAAAACTAGAATCTCTCAAAATCTAATATCCATAGTCAATTCTTTTAAGAGAAATAAATTAGCAAAATACCCATTTCAATAGCATGTTTAGTAACGATAATGTGGTACTGTCCTATTTCACATAACTCATCGATGGAGGGAATCGATTGAGTGAACCTGCAATATTAAGAGGTTACAGACAGGCAGCTCAGTTAGGTAACGTGCCTGATGTGAGTTTCAGAAAAATGTTTAGGCTTGCCCTTCGCACATGGCCTTTTATGAGGCCGATGTTGAAGCATCTTATTCTTCTAGGATCCGTCACGATAGCAGGTAGTGCCATAGCACTCGTCGCGTTCATTATAAATGCAGATATTTTTCAGAATAAGGTTCTTGTAGGAGACAAATTGCAGCCGATGCAGGCGAAGATCCTATTTTTAGAAAGGAGTTACGTTGATCCCTTTGTTAGTGATTCATTTGGGAGGGATCTGGGTGAACAATTGGGAATAAGTAAGCTCCTCGATAATATTACGGAAGGAGACTCCCATAGTGATGAGGGTGAGGAGCTTGCAAAAAAAGAAGAACGCAATACAGAAGTTGAAAAGGCTAAGTTAAGTAAGGAGCAAAGAAAGGTAGTTCGCAACAGGTTGGTTATATTTAGTGTGATCTCTGGTATTTTGGGAGGAATCACATGGTTATTGATTCCGTACTACAACATGTGGATATGGCAGAGCATTAACCAAAATTTGAGAGTTGCAATGATTGAGCGGGCGGAGTCATTGTCTCTAAAGTACCACGATAATGCTCGTGTGGGTGATGCCATTTTCCGGGTGTATCAGGATAGCGCTCAAATCATCAATTTGCTTCAGGCGGGAATAATGACTCCGATAGCTACGCTCTATGGGGTTATTATGGGTCTTGCTATTGTAGCGGCTTTTGACCCCCTGTTTGCGTTAACGATCATTATCGCAGGAACGCCAATGGTATTTCTTACGATTTGGTTTACGCCAAGAATACGTCGTCAGTCACTTAACAATCGTAAGGCCAATAGTGATCTAACCTCTCGACTTCAGGAAGTGTTCTCATCTATCAAAATCGTAAAAGCAAACCGAGCGGAAGATCGTGTGCTAGATCGATTTAATAAGGACTCCTATCGCGCTCTGGATGCAGCTTATTTTCTCAGAATGGATATGGCATTACTTACAGTGTTAGTAGCAGTAATCGGAGGAGCAACACTGATCTTCTGCGAGTACGTGATGGTTAGCTGGATCCTTATTGAGCGGGAAACATTTTTTGGTGCGTGGGCTGTCGCTTTAATCGGCTTTATGGTTTGGAATTTGGGTGCTTACAATATAGCGGTAGGAAGGGTGAACGGCCTGGCCCAGTCTGGGAGAGAGTTGGTTGCGATATGGAATCGAATGCAAGATATGTTTATCGGCTTGGAACGGGCCTTTTTTCTTCTGGATTTAGAGCCGGAAGTTATTGATCCAGCTAAACCAAAGGATTTTCCTAAGCCAATAAAAACTGTCTCATGGAAAGATGTCAAGTTTGGGTACGAATCACAACAGAACATTTTAGATGGGATTAACCTGCAAGCTGCTGCAGGGACAGTGACGGCTATTGTAGGCGGAACGGGAGCCGGGAAATCAACGGTTATGTCGATGTTGTTGAGGTTATATGACCCTGATGAGGGACAGCTTCTAGTGAATAATTTAGACCTAAGGCAAATGACTATCGATGATGTTCGAGGAAATATTGCAATTGCTCTTCAAAAGAATGTTCTATTTGCTGATACGGTTGCGAATAACATCAGTTACTCAATGCCGGGGGCATCAAGACAGCAGATTGTAGATGCCGCAAAGATCGCATGCGCAGACGAATTTATTCTATCAATGAGTGAGGGTTACGATACAGAATTGGGTGAACGGGGAGGAAAACTATCGGCTGGCCAGCGACAAAGACTATCGATTGCGCGCGCAGTAGTGCGCGATACACCCATCCTTATCCTGGACGAGCCCACCGCATCATTGGATGCGAAGACTGAACAAAATGTACTGAATAATCTCTCTGAGTGGGGTCGCGGTAGGATTATTTTTTTAGTTACTCACCGGTTGTCTACGATCAGAAATGCGGACCACATCGCCTTTTTAGAAAACGGTAAATTCGTTGAGCACGGTAGTCATAGAGAATTAATGAATATAGAGAATGGGCGGTACCGGACTTTTGTTGTTTCGGAGCTAGATGGCAGTGACTTAGATAGCGAATGATGAATATTTCAAGTGAAAAAGAAAAAAGTTCTACTACTATCCTGGCAGAGGTATTTGGAAAGAACCAGTACGATGATCGCGTTGATACGCAGTCCGATATACTTACCCGGGATATGTTTCGGCTTTTAGGTCGATGTGTTCGCCTGCTTTTCTCTGTTAAGAAACTTTTAATTGCAAAGTTTTTACTCCAGCTTGGATTAGTCTTTCCTGTTTTATTACTACCCTGGATGGCTAAGATAGTAATTGATAACGTTATTTTACAGCGACCATTTGGTGAGACTGCGGTTAGTTATCCACCCTTTATGAATCCAATCGTGAACTATGTGGATGGAATGAGTCCAATGTCCATCATGTTTACCCTGAGTATTATTTATTTCCTCTTATTAGTTTTAGTAGGTACGAGATCTAGTTGGACGAATGCTGGACTTCTTCAAGGGCAGGATGCAGCTACGAAGGCCGAAAATACCCTGAGTTTTGGTTTTAGTACTGGCGGTGGTATCTGGGGTTTCTTTGATTTCTTAGTTTACGTTAGACTTAACCAGACGGTCGCTAACCGTCTTCGGGTACGCTTGTTCGAGCGACTGACACACTTGCCCATGACAATACATGATGATCAGCGCATCGGTGATTCTGTGTACCGAGTCCTCTACGATTGTCCCGAGGCAGCAGATCTCTCATTTAGGCTTACTTTTCAGCCTTTTTTCGCAGCCCTCGCAGTAGGAATTAACCTTTACATCCTTCAATATTCCTATGGAGACGTTTCTCCTGAATTGTTATGGATCGCGTGGGCAATGCTGCCTCTCTTTATTCTTGGTACGGCACCTTTTTCGGGGGCTTTACGACGCACGAATCAAAATAAGCGTGCTGCAGGTGCTGCTGCAACTAACGCAATGGAAGAATCCATAAATAACGTAGGGGCGGTGCAGAGCCTGGGTGGTGCTAAGAAAGAACAAAAACGTTTTGCGGAGCGAAGTGCCCAAACTTTCCTGCGCGAACGCTACGCATTCGCAGTACTAGTGGCGACCGTGTCCGTGCTTAGTACAATCTCTGGAATCGCCGCGTTGTATGTATACATCCTGATTACAGACCGGATCATCGAGGGGATACTATCACCAGGTGATTTTGCCGTCCTTCTCGGTGTTTACTGGGGTATTGCCGGTTCAGTCATGTTTTTCGGCATGTTTTGGCTTAAGTTACAGGAGAACGCAGCAGCAGTTCGAAGAGTATTTTTCTTCCTTGATTTTCAATCCGAAAGAGATCACTCAGGTAGTTTAAAGATTGACGAAGTTCGGGAGGGTATTAAATTTGAAGGTGTGTCATTTAGATATGGAGATGATCAACCAACGCTTAGTGATATCAACTTAAGGTTGTCTCTGGGTGAACTGGTCGCATTTGTTGGACCAACGGGGGCTGGGAAAACTACGTTAGCCTATATGATCCCGTTCCTTTTGAAACCCACGTCAGGGCGAGTATTGATCGATGGAAAAAATCTCTCTGAAGTTGATCTGAATTCCTTGAGAAATCAAGTCACTTACGTTTTCCAAGAGCATCTTCTTCTCTCAGAATCTATTCGTGAGAATTTCCTTTTTGTTAATCCAGATGCAACGGAAGATCAAATGATGGAAGCTTTGAAGACTGCTAATTGCATGGACTTCATTGAAAAAATGCCAGCCCGACTAGATACCGTATTAGGTCGTGCAGGAGATACCCTATCTGTTGGACAACAGCAACGTTTGTCGATAGCCCGTGGCTTAGTAAGAGATTCGAAAATACTCATTCTTGATGAGCCATCGGCGGCTCTTGATCCGCAGACAGAAGGTCAGTTAGTAAAAGCTCTTCAATCCGCTTCTCGGGGTCGCTTGGTTATAGTCATTGCACATCGTTTATCGACTATTCGCAGGGCTGACAAAATCGTCTTTCTTGAGGACGGAGTAGTGAAAGACCTGGGTAATCATGACGTGCTGATGGAGAACCCAAAAGGCTCTTATCGCGAGTTTGTAGAACTTCAGGGGGGTAGTACTACAGCAATGTAAAGTAGATTACGGCGAGTGCAAGAGCGGATTGAAGTAGAAACGTCAAAATGAGGAAGCATTTCGTGGCTTTGCATGGTTGGACTTTTCTGGGTAATCGCTTATGTTGTAGGTAAATTGTTATCCCGCTTTGTATAGGTAACATCATCGCAGCGTAACATGCAGCAATGGTTACCATCATCACCGGTCTTTGAAAACTTACGTAGAGAAGAAGACTGATAAAAGGTACCACCAGTCCATACCAGCGGATAATTGAGAGTCTTAACTCCAAATTGCCTCTACGTATGAAACCTAGCTCAATCAAATAGTCTGGAAGAAATCTCGCGCCAGCGGCAAGTCCCGCGACACTGCTTGAATAGAGAATACAGAAAGCACCCAAAGCAAAAAGCCAGATTGACCAAGGGCCAAAGGTTTTTGTATACATGTTACTTAAGGCAATTAGAGTATCTGGACCTTGTGGATTTTCGCCTGTTGGATGAAGTATTCCTGCTCCCAGAAAATAAAAAGGTATAGTGGCGCAGGTAAGCAGGACCAAAGTAATCCAGATATCAGTGCGTAACACACGAAGCCAGCCGTGAGCTCTTTGGTACCACTCAGGCGAGTCGTCGAAGCGGCCAATTCGGGCAGGATACCCTTTCTCGATACACCAGTAGGAGTAAGCGGCGATCTCGCCAGAATTGACGCCTGTATAACCGTAAGTAGCGAGTGCTAGGACAGCAAATCCAGTAGAGAACTTGAATTCAAATCCCTGGATGATATCAGCTGACGTAGTTGCAAAGTCTGTTGTCTGCATTAGCATTGCGCTGCTGAGGGTGAGGAGGGTAAAAGTCATCACAAATAACAACATGACGTTTTCTAGTCTGCGATAACTCCCACTACCAAGAAGGATTGCTGCAAGCAGTGCTAGGAGGGTAACGGCAACAAGTGGGTCTAGCTCTGGAAAAATGATAACGACTGCCTGTCCTGCTCCGCCGATTAATCCTCCAAGGCCAGTAAGTCCAGTTAGAAAACCGACTATGCCAAGAGCAATAGGCCAAGCAAATGTTTTTTTTGGCCCAGGAATCTTCCCAGGAACTCTATTGATCGCGCGTAGATAGGTATCTCCAGTGAGTATTACATAACGTGCAAGTTCAGCTTGAAGGATAGATTTACTCCAACAGGAAAAAAGTACCCACCAAAGCATGCTAAAGCCCACAGCTGCGCCAAGGCTCGCGGTTAGTATGATTTCTCCAGACCCGACGATCGTCGCAGAAATGATTACACTGGGGCCCAAGTATCTGATTGTGGATGACCAGTTGGAAGGTGGATCCTCAGTTGAATTATCGGGCTGGGTGTATCGGTCTGCCTCATCCTTCAAAGAATTATCTGCTAATTTATTCATTGATTTAGGAAAAATCGATATTTAGACACTTTCTTATCATACGCTAGATAAATTTTATTTATCAGCGCTCTCGAATTGCTCTCGATCTTAAAGTAAGTATTAATTAGCTTTATAAATTTTTTAATGAACCTAATTCGTTAGGGTTGGGTGTGAGCTAAACTCCCTGTACACTCGGCGATGATAATAAGAAGAGGGAGAGCTTAATGTTCAGTTTTGATGGTTATAAGCCGGTAGATCTTAGTCCTCATATAGAGGCGAGAATTTATCGAGTTGATGGGTCGATTGAAGAGGGCACCACTGATCCGTACGGTAAGCCTTGGGTAATGAAGGAGGGTAGATTCGCAGGAGATAATTCTTTATTCACGCTCTACGCTGCTCCTCCCGGTGGGGATGAGGCTTGGCATCAAGAGCGAATGTCTACGCACCATGGTTCGCATCTTCAAGGTGGTAAAGGACACATCAGTCATTGGGCTGGGGTGCCAGAGGATATGAAAGGGTTATGGGAGATGCCTCTTGAAACCTTTATGGGAGATGCTGCTGTCTGTAATTTTAAGGATCTTAAACCAAGGGCAATTTCTGACCCAAGCGAATATCCTCTCGGTGAAGGGATGGCGCTGCGAAGTAAGGAAGGTGACGTCCGCGGTCAAGAGATAACGCCAGATCACCTTTCTAATGTTCAGGAAGGGGATATCGTTCTGATGACCAGTCCATTTAAGGGCTTAGAAGAGCCTTGGTTATCAAAAACGACCTGTGAGTGGCTAATTGATGATCGTAAAATAAAAATGCTCGGTTTTGGTGTGCCAGGCGTTTGTTGGCAATATGACCTTAAAATCGCAGCGCCGAATAATTCACCGATAAGGCGCATGTTGTTAGGAGCTAACATCCCTATTGTGCATCCGCTTGTTAATATCGAATCTTTGAAAAAAGATCGTACTTATTATGTTGGTTTCCCCTTACGGTTTGTTAAGAGTGAAGCTAGTTTTATTCGAGCAATCGCTTTTGAGGAAGAATAGGAGCTTAACATCATGATTAGTCTTAAAGGACATAGAATAGTTGATCTCACTTGGGAACTGGTTTCTCGCGTGACGCGGATGGATCAAACGATTGAGGAAGGGCAGCGAGATGTGTACAACATGCCCTGGATAGTGGAAGAGAGCTATAACGAGAAAGATGGCACCATTGAACATCTGGTTGCGTGTAATGTTGGTACGGTAGCAGAATGGCCCGTTGGTGGTGTTAGTGGGCATATGGGTTCGCATATTCAGTTAGGTACCCGGCATAATGATAATTGGTCAGGCCTTCCGGAAGGAATGAAAGGAATCTGGGAAATGCCCCTGCAAACTTATTATGGAGAGGCCTGTGTCTGCAAGCTAGATCACTTAAAAGCTGAGCCCATTCTGCCTGAGCATTTATCAAATGTTCTAGAGGGGGACATTGTGATTATGGGTAGTAGTCACACTCGTGAAGATTCGCCCTGGATAGATGGTGAAACGGCATACTGGCTGGCAGAAGAAAAAAAGATCAAGATGCTCTGCCCAAGCGTCCCTGGCATTGGTTGGGAAACTCGACATAAGGATCCCGAGCCAGAGAATTGTCCGACGCACAGAGCGATGACTGGAAATAATATCCCCATTACTTATCCACTCATAAATACGGAGTCGTTAACGAAAGATCGCTGTTTCTTTATGAGTTTCCCTCTTAACGTGGGTCGTATGGAAGGAACCTGGATTAGGGCTATTGCCATCGAAGAGGAGTAATTAGTTGTTGGCGATGATCATGTATTTGATCATCGCTCAATGGCTCAGTCTCAAGGTATGTGCAGGCTGGGGGAGGACGCTAAATGAACTTTCCGTAAGAAACCTTTTGCGCTCTGTCAAAAAACTCGGTCCACTCTTCATCTGTTAGTAACTGGGGCTCGCCATATTGTGTTGCTAATAAGTACTGGCGACACATTATTTCAAGGCGGTGTGCAAGATCTGCCGTGGCCTTAATATTGCTTCCTCGTGCGATCATACCGTGCTTGCCCAGCAAACAGGCCGATCTATTAGTGAGTGCTTCAGCAGCATCATCTCCAAGCGATTGAGTGCCAAAAGTTGAATAGGGTACGCAGGGGACGTCATTACCGCCAAAGCTTCCTACGAGGTAATGAAATCCTGGTAGTGGTCTTAAGTGCGACGCCATGGCGACACAGTGATCTGAATGCGTATGGACAACTGCCTTTGCCTTTTCATGTCTTTGGTAAATCGCTGCATGCATTCGCCATTCAGAAGAAGGCTTTCGATCACCTTCCCATTCTCCATTGAGAGAAACCTCTACAATAGTGTCTACACTTATATTTTCCGATGTTGCACCAGAGGGTGAGATCAGCATATTCTCGCCGAAACGAACACTCAGATTTCCCGATGCTAATTCATTCAGACCAATTTTTTCTACGTGCTTGTATTGTTCAACTAGTTGTGTTCGTAAAGCTGTTTCATCTAAATTATCTGCCATGTATATCTCCAGAGATTAGTTTCTTGAGTTATTAAATTTGGGTATCTGCTTGACGCATTCGGTCGAGCGCTGTGAAAAAAAATTCTTCGTTACCAAGGCCACCAGCTTTGGTTACTATCGACATAGGATCTGAACTTGCCTCATGGCAGTATCCACCCGCTAGGTTGTCAAATGACGATACCTGCACTTGTCCGATATCTAAAGACTTGAAAAACTGGCCTGATGTCTCTCCACCAGCAACCACAAACTTTCTTACCCCCAGATCTTTTAGGGCAGCAGCACTTTTTCCAAGGATCTCATCAGCCAAAGCAGCAGCCCCGGCCCGACCGAGTATTTCTTGGGCTCGCTTAACTCCATCCACATCAGCTGAAGTCGATACGCATATGGGGCCTTTTTTGATATTAGTCTCTGCCCAATCGATGATTTTGTTTAGAAACCTTGAGTCATCCATTGCTTCTAGTAAGTCGACTCTAAAAACCGGGTGCTGTTTTTCAAAGTGACTGACCTGTCGCTGGGTATTGACCGCGCAGCTTCCCGCAATAATGGCCTCATGTCCCGGAGCTGGAGGCAGCAGAGTACGCTGAATCACTTCCCTTTCATTGGTTAACCAGGTGCGCGCTAAAAACATAGGAATTGCATCGGCCCCGCTGGTTAGCGGCCAATCCGATGTAAGTTCTGCGATTCGGGTAACGTCCTCATTATCAATAGCATCAACAATGAATAAATTCTTACCATCTTTTATTTGCTTGGAGATGTAGTCATTGCAAGCTGACTTTCCTGCTACCAATTGCCCATGTGGGAGAAGACTCACCTTCGATTTACATTGTGCTTGCAGTACTTCAACAAGGTTTGAATTTGTCATGGGTGTTACTGGGTCAAAGCGTTTCCCAGATTCACCCAGCATTGTGCCACCTAAAAACATTCGCCCCTGAAATATAGTAATCGAGTACTCTGGGAATGCAGGGCAGAAAATGACTCGATCAGTTTTAGTGGTTGCCATAAGGGCTTCACCGATAGGGCCAATATTGCCATCATTCGTAGAATCAAAGGTCGCACAATACTTGTAGTAGATTCTCTTTGTTTTTTTATCGAGCAGGCCCTGCGCAGATTTTTGTGCGTCTGCCGCTGCTTCTTTCGGCGGGATGAGGCGAATCTTTCTGCCTATAACAACAGCTTCAGCATCATGACTCAGGTTGTCGAGTGCTTCTACTGAGGTTACGAGCGGACAGCGGACTCCTTCCCTCTCAAGTAGGCTGGCAACCATCATACCCCCGGTGAGATCATCCGCAATTACGCCAAGTTCAAGCATTTCGTTTCTCCTTTTTCCCCATTCGCGAAGACAGGTCATGATATCAGCTTTATGCTCCGAGACTATAAGTAGATCAAGGGAAAAAACCCTTCATTTCCTTTATTTCTCTGTCTGTTGTCTCCTGTTATCCTTGAGTGAAATTAGTTCTTGGTGAAATGATGCAGGAATTGCTTGTTACTGCTGATGACCGAACCGGTGCTCTCGAAATCGGTGGAGTCATTGCTGGCCCTGATTTTTCTGTTCCTGTAGGTCCAGAAGCAAAGAGTGATATTTGTTGTGTGGTTGATACATGTACCCGTCATTTACCACCAGAGGATGCTAAACGAATTACTTACGAGAAGCATCTTTTAGAGGCTAGGTTCCATTGCCATAAAATGGACTCTGGTCTGCGAGGCAATTGGCCTCATGAAATAGAGGCGCTTAATGAATTAGGCTACTCTGTTGCGTTGGTTCCCAGCTATCCGGACGCTGGAAGGCGATGTGACGGTGGCACTGTCTATATTCAAGATGTGCCTGTTTTGGAATCCCCATTTGGTCAAGATCCTCTTACGGCACCTTGCAGCAGTCGACCAGACGAAGTAATGGAAGAGGCTGGATGCTCACTTAAGGATACTGTCATTTGGGATGCGAATGATAATACGGAGCTTAAAAAGGCGATATCACGGTGTCGTGAGGAAAATCGAGTTTTGGTAGGTCCGACCGGAGCAATTGGCTCATATGCTGAAACAATTTTCCCGGATCTCAAAACGCAAGTACAGCAAATCGAGACTCCTGTTCTGATTGTATGTGGGAGTTTGAATTCGCTTAGCCGAACGCAGATTAGTAACCTTACTTGTCCAGTATTTGGAGTCTCCGATAACCTGGATGTTGAAGAGGTTGCTATTTTAGAGACCTCGTTTCGGTCGGGTCCTGTTTCTTCAGTTGAAGCGGCAGAAACTGCTCAAGCCATCGCTAATAAAGTTCGCGGAGTTCATTATCAGACTTTATTCGTTATAGGCGGCGATACGGCCGGCGCAATAGTAGGAAATCGAACACTGGAGGTGTTAGGAACAGTAGATACGGGCATACCGATTGCTAAGCTTGATGATTATTATCTTGTGACGAAAGGTGGTGGGATAGGAGACGAGAATACACTAGTGAAGTTATTGGGAGATATAAAATGATGCCAATGGCGGTTACGATGGGAGATGCTTCCGGCATTGGTCCAGAGATTATTTTGCGACGATATGCTGCAGGAGAGCTTGATCATAATATCTTAATTTATGGAGACTTAGAAGTTTTAAAAGCTGGTTCTGAATTACTTGACCTTTCTATCAAGCTAAATTTAGTTGAGTCGAGGGCAGAGATGAGATCGCATCATCTAAATATAATTGATTTAGCGAGATTAGATAGAAAAAATCTGACTCCAGGAGTGATGAATAAGCAGTCCGCATTCGCTGCCCGGTGTTATGTGGAGAGAGCGACACGGGATGCGATAGATGGGGTTGTTTCTGGTTTAGTCACCATGCCGATGAATAAAGAGGCAACACAAATGAGTGATCCCTCATTTATTGGCCATACAGAATTTATTGCGCAGTTATGTGGTACGAATACTTTTTCGATGATGTTAACTAACAAAGATATTGCGGTAGCACATGTCAGTGCGCACGTCTCTTTAATTGATGCCATTCACTTAGTAACCATAGAAAGAGTAAGTAGTGTTATTGAGCTTACTAATGGAACGCTATCTCGTTTTATCTCTAATCCGCGGATTGCTGTCTGCGGTCTAAATCCTCACGCTGGTGAGAACTGCTTATTCGGTAATGAGGATTCCAAGATAATTTTGCCTGCAATTGAATTAATGAGGGATAAAGGAATTGACGTCTCTGGGCCGTTCCCTGCGGATACGATTTTTTATCAAGCGATTCACAAGGACCAATATGATGCTATTGTGTGCATGTATCACGATCAGGGGCATGGGCCTATGAAGCTCATTGCTTTCGAATCTGCAGTTAATGTTACTATCGGATTACCGATTATTCGTACCTCTGTAGATCACGGGACGGCCTTCGATATAGCATGGCAAGGTAAAGCATTTACCTCTTCTTTGGGTCATGCTCTGGATTATGCATGGAAGCTTGCCGGTCGTTAATTTTGTTTCGGTGAAAATTCTAGAAAACGTTTATTTTTTATTGTTGGTCAGATGAGGACAAGAAAGTGGATTTAGGTATTGAAGGTAAGGTCGCAATAGTAACTGGTGGAAGTAACGGTATAGGAAGAGCTGCCGCTGAACGGTTATCCATGGAGGGAGCACTTGTTGCCGTAGTTTCTAGAACCCAGTCGGACCTGGATCAGGTCGCGCTTGAAATAAGCGAGCTTTCTGGGAACGAAGTTCTTGGAATTGCCGCAGATGTTAGTGATGAAAAGTCGGTTGAGTCGATGGTAAGGGTAGTAGCTCGCAAATGGAATCGTATCGATATTCTTGTCAATAATGCTGGTACATCCATGGGATCAACCTTCGAGGCAATGACTAATGAGATGGTGGAGCAAGATTTTGCTCTGAAAGTGATGGGAGCAATTTATTGCACACGTCACACATTACCGTATTTAAAAAAAAGTGGTGGGGCTATCTGCAACACCACAACCCCGGGAGGGAAGGCTCCGGGTGCTGGCAGTCAGCCTACTGCTTTATCTCGTGCTTCCGGTATCTCTTTAACTAAAACTTGGTCTAAAGAATTTGCAGAGCATGGAATTCGGGTAAATACGATTTGTGTTGGATTACTAAAGAGTAGACAGCATTTTCGTCGTTGGGAAGCTGCTCAAGATAAAAATCCAAATCGGTCCCTTGAAGAGCACTATGAAGTAATGGGTCGAAATGTCCCAATGGGTCGAGTAGGAGAGGCTTCGGAAGCGGGGGATGTTATTGCTTTCCTTTGTTCTGATATTGCGAGTTACGTAACCGGTACATCAGTAAATGTTGATGGTGGTTCATCGCCCTTGGTTTGACCTTTTCAGGTTACTACGTGCTGAATGCCTTTGCAGCTTCCATTGTGATCTCATAGGAGCTTACTCGCGCTTTATGATCAAAAATGGAAGAAACTAGAATCAGTTCATCGGCGTTGTATTTATCGATGAATGCTTGCATGCCTTCCCTTATAGATTCCATACTTCCTGAGGCCGCGCATCTCCTGGCATTATCGACTATATACAATTCTTCTTCGGAAAGTTTGTCACGCAGATTGGCGACAGGTTTTGGTAGTTGCCTTGGTTTCCCCTTCTGCATGCTAAGAAAGGAAATGATAGATGAGCTTCTAAGATACTCCGCTTCTTCATCGGTTTCGGCTGCACATACATTGAGGCCGAGCATCAAGTAGGGCTTATCGAGTTGATCCGAGGGTTTGAAACTATCACGGTATAGTTCAACTGCTTTTTCGAGCATTTCCGGTGCAAAATGCGAAGCGAACACGAAAGGTAGCCCAAAAACTCCAGCTAGTTGAGCACCAAACAAACTTGACCCGAGAATCCAAAGTGGTATCTCCGTCCCTTCACCAGGAATCGCAGAAACTGTTTTACCCTTGTCTCCGTCTTTAAAATAGTTTTGGAGTTCCAGGACATCACGCGGAAAATCGTCAACACTGCCAGAGAGCGTTCTTCTGAGAGCATGAGCAGTAATTTGATCAGTGCCCGGTGCTCTGCCCAAACCAAGGTCGATCCTGTTTGGGTATAGGGAAGCGAGGGTGCCAAACTGTTCTGCTATGACGAGAGGTGAGTGGTTAGGTAACATGACGCCTCCAGCCCCGACTCGAATACTGGAGGTTCCTCCTGCTAAATGTCCTATAACAACAGCCGTGGCAGCGCTGGCTACACCTCTCATGTTGTGGTGTTCAGCTACCCAGTAACGTTTATATCCCCATCGTTCAGCATGCTGGATAAGATCAAGAGAGTTAGCGAGCGCAGTACCAGGGTTGCTTCCTTCTGTGATCGGCGACAGATCCAGGATGGAAATCTGTGTCATGAGATTAGTACTTTACCAATGACTCGACGGTCTATGATGACCTGAAATGCTTCAATTATTTCATCCATCTTGAAACGATGGGAAATATAAGGCTTTATTTTTCCATTAGCTAAATAGTGGATCAAGGTTCCACTGTAATCATCAAATAGGGCTGGGCGTTTCTGTTGTAGGCTATTCACCGTATAACCAATGACAGACGCATCTTTCACTAACAGGTGGTTCGTTTTTGCCAAAGCTGCACGACCACTAGCAAATCCGACAATGAGAATTTTTCCGTAAGGAGCGATACATCTCATGGACTCTTCAAAAACATCCCCTCCTACAGGGTCATAGATGACGTCAGCACCAAGACCGTTGGTAAGATCTTTGACTTGCTCTCGAAACCCATCTGAGTAATTGATGATCTCGTCAGCACCGAGTTGCTTGACGACGGCAAGTTTCTTGTCGGAGCTTGCCGTAGCGATAACTTTTGCTCCCATAAGCTTGCCAAGATCAACGGCAGCGAGGCCAACTCCGCCGCCGGCACCATGAACTAGTAGGGTTTGATTTGGTTGTAGTTGTGCCAAATTGAGTCCGTAAAAAGCGGTCATATAGGTGTTACCAAAAGCAGCAGCTAACTCAAGGTCAATATCATCTGGCAATTTCCTAACTTGCGACTCGGGTAGGTTAAGAAATTCTACACAACCACCTGCTGAGGATACTTTATCGCCTGGATTCAAGGATGTTACATTTTTTCCAACGCGGGTAACGATGCCACTTCCATCGCCGCCCACAATGTATGGTGGGGTTCGGTTGTCTTGGTAATTACCCGCCATCCGAACAAGGTCAGCGAAGGCTATACCTCTATACTTGAGGTTTATTTGAACCTCATCATCTTTGGGTGCATCCGGTGGATCGATTTCCCTGATAACCAGATCCTTGGGCTCACCAAACTTATCGCAGAAAACTGCTTTCAATGTTTAATCCTCCAAGCGAATTATACGCGTTCCAATATTGCCGCCCGCTAGCAAGTCGACAAAAGCGGCTGGAGCCTGTTCTAAGCCATTAAATTCGTCGTTTATAGGCGAGAAGGTGCCAGATTTTATCCAACATTTCATTTCTTCTCTTGCAGCATTGTATTTTTCAGCGTAGTCAAATATCAGAAAACCTTGCATTCGAAGGCGCTTATTCACTAGAAGACCGGGAATCCCAGAAGGAGAACCAGCGGGATTTGAAGTGTCGTATTGGGAAACTACTCCGCAGCAGACGATGCAGGAATGCTGATTCATGCGTCGCAGAGCCATGCCCAGTATATCACCACCAGTGTTATCGAAATAAATGTCTACGCCCTCTTTACAGGCATCTTTTAGCTCAGAACGAAAATTTTCAGATTGGTAAGAGACTGAGGCATCGTAGCCAACTTTGGTGCGCAAAAGATCACATTTTTCTGATGTGCTACTAATGCCAATTGTTTTGCACCCCTTTATTTTGGCAATTTGACCCACGATATGCCCAACTGATCCTGCAGCGGCCGACACTAAAACAGTATCACCCTCTTTCGGGTTTCCAACATCTAAAAGTCCGAAGTATGCGGTAAGGCCGTTTGTTCCGAGAGCACCGAGATAGTGAGCGGGATCAATATCATCGGTCACTTTCATTAGGCCTTCAGCTTTGTGGATAGAGTAGTCCTGCCATCCCGTCCCGCAGACGACGAGATCTCCTGGGCTAAAGGTATCAGAATTCGATTCCTCTATCCGCGCAACACCCGTCGCGCCCATAACTATATTTGTCTTCGGTGCGCCCGCGTAACTGGCGCTTCCTTGCATCCCTGCACGACTGCCCGCACCAACTGAAATTACGAGAGTTTTACAAAGCACTTCTTCTTTCCCCGGTTTAGGTATCTCGTTAGTATGAAGTCTGTAGTTGGACTCCGTAAGTTTATCCTCTGGTAACGAGTCAATCAGGATTTGCCTATTCTCTTTCATCTTGCTCCCCATGCGAAAGTACATTTTATTTATTGACTAGCTATTGTAACTGTCCTCATTTGATAACACATTGGTTGAAGCTGACTTTCAGTAAATTGTTTTATAATCTGGGCCGCTCGGTATTATTCTTATGATCTAGGTAAAATTCATTATCAGAATGAGCTAATGCATCGTATTAGCTAAAGAGGTCTTAAACAGATTTTGTACTTTTAGGTTAGGGAGCCAAAAATGCCTGAATACAAGCTCAAGATAAATGGTGAAGTACGCAAAGTGAATGTTCACCAGGATATGCCCTTACTTTGGGTTTTGCGGGATAGTCTTGGTCTCATTGGATCAAAGTACGGGTGTGGTATTGGACTCTGCGGCGCTTGTACTGTTCATGTCGATGGTTTAGCTACAAGATCTTGTATGCTGCCAGTTGCTGATATGGTGGATGCAGAAATTAAGACCATTGAGGGTCTAGCAAATGGCACCGTTCTTCATCCAGTGCAAAAGGCATGGGTAGAAAAGGATGTCGCACAATGCGGCTATTGCCAAGCTGGACAGATTATGTCGGCGGTGGCTCTTCTGGAGGATGGTGGTTACGATGGT
>MDTE01083730.1_pt1 | contig 19170 bp, 19 predicted proteins | sample 811231 | NCBI WGS metagenome assembly MDTE01 (sample SAMN05326651, study PRJNA326480) | marine metagenome | isolation source: seawater | place: Indian Ocean: Red Sea | collected 2010 | reverse complement strand
ATGTCTTTTGCAGTTATACAAACAGGTGGTAAGCAATATAAGGTTTCAGCAAGTGAAATCCTTAAAATTGAAAGAATTGAAAATTCTGAAGGAAAAACTGTAGAATTCAAAAACGTTCTGTTTTTGAACGATGATAAATCAACAGAAATTGGGAATCCAAATATTAAAGGCGCAAAGGTAGAGGCAACAATCCTAAAAAATATTAAAAACAAAACTATTCTGGTTTTTAAAAAAAGAAGAAGAAAAAATTCACGAAAAAAATATGGACATAGGCAGCCAGTCTCTTTGATAAGAATAACAAAAATTTTTTCCAAAGATGGAAAAATAATTGCAGAAGCAGGTCCTCAAAAAAAATTGACTAAAGAAATAGTAAAAGGTGATAAGCAGAGAGAAGAGCAAATATTAAAAGCCAAAAAGGAACAAAACGAAAAACCAATAAAAAAAATGCAAGCAAAAGCAAAAAAAGTTAGCGATAATCTTAAAAAAAAGGAAATTAAAAAGAAACCTTTAACAACAAAAAAAAAGTGATACTATAAAAATAGGATATTAATTTATGGCAACAAAAAAAGCAGGTGGATCATCGCGAAATGGGCGAGATAGCGCTGGGCGACGCCTAGGTGTAAAAAGATATGCGGGTCAATTAGTATTTCCTGGAAATATAATTGTAAGACAAAGAGGAACAAAAATACACCCAGGTAACCATGTAGGAATTGGAAAAGATCATTCAATATTCTCTTTAATAAAAGGAAAAGTTCATTTTAAGACATCTAAACTAAACAGAACCTTTGTGTCTGTTATCCCCAACTAATCCTTTACAACTTCAATATAATTTTATTTTAGTTAAGTTATGAAATTTTTAGATCAAGCAAAAATATATGTAAAAGCAGGAGACGGCGGATCAGGATCGGCTAGCTTCAGAAGGGAAAAATTTATTGAATTTGGTGGACCTGATGGCGGAGACGGAGGAAAAGGAGGATCTGTAGTTTTTATTGGAAGTAAAAATTTAAACACTTTAATTGATTTCAGATATAAGCAACATTTTAAAGCTGAAGGAGGAGAAAACGGAAAAGGGAAAAAAAAAACTGGTAAAAGTGGAAAAGATCTAATTTTACAAGTACCAATAGGAACGCAAATTTTGGAAGAAGATAATAACACTTTAATTGAAGATATCACGTCTCCAAAACAAAAAGTAATTATTGCCAATGGAGGAAAAGGGGGGTTGGGCAATGTAAGATTCAAAACTTCAACGAACAGATCTCCAAGAAAAAAAACTGACGGAAACAAGGGTGAAAATTTTTGGATTTGGTTACAGCTTAAGGTGATAGCTGACATAGGTATTATTGGAATGCCAAATTCTGGAAAATCTAGCTTATTGTCAGTTCTTACAGGCGCAAAACCAAAGATTGCTAATTATCCTTTTACTACAATTAATCCAAATCTTGGCGTAACAAACTATGACAGTAAAGAAGTTATATTAGCAGACATACCTGGATTAATTGAAGGAGCTCATGAAGGTATTGGCCTAGGAGATAAATTTTTAAGGCATATAGAAAGATGTAAAAGTATATTGCACTTAATTGATATTACCAACGATAACCTATTAGAAAATTATTCCAAAGTAAGAAAAGAACTTTTTAAATATGGAAATAAGCTTGCAAAAAAAAAAGAAATTATTGTTTTTAATAAAGTAGATATGATTAATGAAAAAGAAATTAGCAAAAAAATAGAAGTTTTTAAAAAAAAAATTAAAAAGAAAATTTTTACAATATCTGCGTTAAAAAACATTGGCTTAAATACCATAAAGAAAAATTTACTTAACCATGCAAATTAATAAATTTAGAAAAATAGTAATTAAAATAGGTTCATCAATTTTAATTGATAAAAATGGAAAGCCTAAGAAAGCTTGGCTTAAGGAATTTGCTAAAGATATTAAAATTCTTTTAAAGAAGAAAAAAGAAATTGTAATTATATCTTCGGGGGCTATTGCCATGGGTTGCGAATACCTTGGAATAAAAAAAAAGGTCTTAAAAGTCGACAAAAGCCAAGCTGTTGCTTCGATTGGACAAATCAAATTAATGGATTTTTACAAAAAAACTTTTGATAAAAGTAAAATAAAAATTTCTCAAATATTGCTTACACTCGAAGATACTGAGCAAAGAAGACGCGCAATAAATGCAAAACGAACAATTGATAACTTGCTAGCAATGGAAATAGTTCCAATTGTGAATGAAAACGATACTACTGCTACTACCGAAATAAAATATGGAGATAATGATAGACTTGCAGCGCGAGTATCTCAAATAATTAGTGCTGACTGCTTAATTTTATTATCTGACGTTGATGGTCTTTATACTGACAATCCAAAAAAAAATAGGAAAACAAAACTAATCAAAACGGTTAAAGAAATAAATGAAAGCATAAAATCATATGCTGCTAAAACTGAAAATATATATGGTTCAGGTGGTATGAAAACTAAAATTGAAGCAGCAAAAATTTGCCAATTATCAGGGTGCTATATGGCAATAGCAAATGGTAACAATAAAAATCCAATAAAAGAAATAATTGCAAAAAAAAAATGCACTTGGTTTCTACCAAAAGTTTCCAAACTTGACGCAAGGAAACAGTGGATAATTGGATCAATTGCACCAAAAGGTGAGGTTATTATTGATCAAGGGGCAGTAAAAGCAATAAATAATGGAAAAAGTTTACTTCCCGCGGGAGTTAAAAGAATTAATGGAAATTTTGAAAAGGGCGATCATATCTTGGTAAAGGATCTAAACAACATTGAATGTGCTAGAGGTTTAACTTCTTTCTCTTCGATTGAAGTTGAGAAAATAAAAGGGTCGCATAGTAAAGAAATAAAAAATATACTGGGATATTCTAGTAGAGAAGAAATTATCCATAAGGATGACTTGGTAAAAGTATAAATAAATATGTCTAAAAATTCGCGCATGGAAAAAATTGGCAAAAAAGCAAAAGTTGCTTCATTGCATTTATCTAAAATGGATATAAACAAAAGAAATTCTGTTTTAAGACAATTTGTTCAATATCTAAAGTCTAATTCGAAATCAATTATAAACGCCAACAAAAAAGATGTATCTATTGCAAAATCAAAAAATATAAAAAGTAATATGATTGACAGACTCAGATTAAATAATAGAAAAATTTTTCAAATTAGAAACTCAATAAAGCAAATAATAAAATTTAAAGATCCTTTAGGAAAAACTCTATCTTTCTGGAAAAGACCAAATGGTCTGATAATCAAAAGAGTGTCAATCCCAATTGGTGTTATCGGAGTTATATATGAAAGCAGGCCAAATGTTACTACTGATGTTTCCTCTCTATGCTTTAAAACTGGAAATGCAGTAATTTTACGAGGTGGCTCAGAAGCATTTAACTCCAATAAAATTTTAGCTAAACTTTTTAAGAAAGCTCTTAAAAAGAAAAAATGTAATGAAAATTGTGTTCAATTTATTGAAAGCAAAGATAGAAGTCATGTCGATTACCTTTTATCAAACATGAAAAATTATATAGATGTAATAATTCCCAGAGGCGGAAAAAATCTAGTTAAAAAAGTTTTAAAAAAATCTTCAGTTTCAATTATTGGTCATTACGAAGGCCTATGTCATGTTTATGTAGATGCGACCGCAGATTTAAAGATGGCAATTAAAGTAGTTAAAAATTCAAAAATGAGAAATGTTAGTATTTGTGGAGCCGCCGAAACTTTGCTTATAGACCAAAAATGTTTAAAAACTCATTGTAAACCGATATTAGAAGAGCTAATGAGCCTCGGTTGTAAAATTATAGGAAGCTCAAAAATAAAAAAATTTATTCCAAATAAAATTAAAACTGCTAGAGAAAAAGATTGGAAAACAGAATATCTTTCTCCTACAATTTCAGTAAAAGCTGTGAATGGAGTAGAGGAAGCAATAAATCATATAAATAAATATGGTTCTTCTCATACAGATTCCATAGTAACTAAAAATAAAAAAGTGGCTAATAAATTTTTATTAAATGTTAAAAGCTCTATAGCTGTGCACAATGCATCAACTCAGTTTGCAGATGGAGGTGAATTTGGTTTTGGCGCAGAAGTTGGCATATCAACTAACAAGCTCCATCCGCGCGGTCCAATTGGCGTTAATCAGCTTACTACATATAAATATATATTGGAAGGAAAAGGGCAAATAAGGAAATAATTTTTTGAAAAAATTATACAAAAAGAAAATTAATAAAATTGGTATTTTGGGCGGAACTTTCGATCCTCCCCATAAAGGACATTTATATATTTCAAAAATTGCAGCAAAGAAATTTAAGTTGGATAAATTGATATGGATAGTAACCAAAAAAAATCCATTTAAAAAGAAACCATACTTAAATCTCGGCATCAGGATAAAATTGGTTTCTAAAATAATCAAAAAGGAAAAAAAATTCTGCGTTGAACATTTAGATAGTAAAATTAAATCCACAAACACTTTTAATTTGCTTAATTATATAAAGAAAAAAAATTCAGAAAAAAAATTATATTTTTTAATTGGTGCGGATAATTTTGAAAAATTTCATAAATGGCATAACTGGAAAAAAATACCTTCCCTTGCAAAAATAGTTGTTTTTCCAAGAAAAGGCTATTCTACTAAATCAACTGATTATATTGCTGCAAAAAAGCTAAATAAAAAAGATTGGCAATATATTAAATCGAAAAAGATAAATATTTCATCTTCAATAATTAGGAAATTTTGGTAACATAAATCTCTATGAAAACTGACAAAATTAATCAACTGAACAAAGAAATTAAAAATATTTTAAGTGATAATAAGGCTATGGAAATAAAATCAATAAATTTAAAAGGTAAAACCTCAATTGCTGATTTTATGATAATAGCAAGTGGAAGTTCATCCAAACATATTCAAGCGTTGTCAGAAATCTTAATTGCCGAACTTAAAAAAAGAGGAATAAACAACTGTCGCATAGAAGGAAAAGATAGTAACGAATGGAAGTTAATTGATGCAATAGATGTTATAATTCATATCTTCCATCCAGAAAAAAGAAAATTTTATGATTTAGAAAAAATGTGGTCAGAATTAATTCCAAAAGAAAGAATAACGATATGAAAAAGATAAATTATTTTAAATATTTAATAGCCCCTATAATTATAATTTTGCTAAATATTTCTAATAAAGTTTATTCAGAAAATAACAATGATCTATATAAAAAAATTGATCTTTTTAGTGAAGTGTTGGAAAAAATTCAAAATGAATATGTTGAAGAAGTAGACCAAGCAGACGCTATGGATTCTGCTATTAACGGACTATTACAATCATTAGACCCATATTCAGCCTATATGAATCCGGAAATTTTTAAAGAATCGCAAACTGAAACAAGTGGTGAATTTGGGGGACTGGGAATAGAAGTAACTATGGAAGCAGGCGTAGTTAAAGTTATAACTCCAATAGATGACACTCCGGCTTCGAGGGTTGGTGTAAAGGCTGGCGATTATATTGTTAGAATTAATGGAGAACAGGTTCAAGGAAAAACCCTTATGGAAGCTGTAAACTTGATGAGAGGACCAGTTGGCACTAAGATTGAAATAACCGTAAGAAGAAAGGGCTTAAAGAAAGCAAAAATTTTTGAAATCAAAAGAGAAATTATTGAAATAAAATCTGTAGTTTCTAAGTTAATTGATAATGAAATAGGATATCTTAGACTACGTGCGTTCAATGCAAATAGTAGTGATCAATTAAAAAAAGAAATTTCTAAAATAGAAAAAAATAAAAAATTAGTAGGATATATTCTCGATTTAAGAAATAATCCTGGAGGACTTCTGAGTCAAGCAAAAGAAATTGCTGATTTTTTTCTAGATGATGGAGAAATTGTTTCAACAAGAGGAAGAAAAAATGACACAAAATATTTTGCTCATGAAGGAGATAAAATTAAAAATAAGCCTCTAATTGTTTTAATTAACAATGGTTCAGCTTCTGCTTCGGAAATTGTTGCTGGAGCTCTACAAGACCACAAAAGAGCAGTATTGTTAGGTGAAACTACTTTCGGCAAAGGTTCTGTGCAATCCATAATACCACTTAGAAATAGAGGAGCTATACGTCTAACAGTATCCAAATACTATTTACCATCTGGCAAATCAATCTCGGAGGTGGGTGTAAAACCCGACATAAAAGTTGAAGAGGAGGGAGAAGAGTTTGTAATTAACACTCCTACCGACAACCAACTAAATTATGCTTTAAAATTATTCAACAGTAAAATAGAATAATAAATACTAGTTCAGATAACACCAAATGGATAAAAATATTAATTTACCTTTAAGAATGGGAGTGGGAATTATTTTGTTAAATTCAAACAATGAAGTTTTTGTAGGAAAAAGAATAGATAATCCTAAAAATTCTTGGCAAATGCCTCAGGGTGGAGTTGACAAAAATGAAAATTTTATAGAAGCCGCAAAAAGAGAATTGGAAGAAGAGACAGGAATAAAATCTGTGAAAATAATAAAAGAATTAAGTGGCTGGTTTGAATATGACCTTCCAAAATATCTTCTGGGTAAACTCTGGAATGGAAAATATAAAGGACAAAAACAAAAATGGTTTATAATGAAATTTACAGGTGAAAATAATGAAATAAATGTTAAAACAAAAAATCCAGAGTTCTCAAATTGGAAATGGATTAAACCAGCAGAATTACCTGATATTGCTGTTAGTTTCAAACTTGATATTTATAAAAAATTAAAAGAAGAAATAAATTCTTTAAATTTAAACTAAATTCTTATTTCCTGAAGAGTATTAATTTTATGGTTAAGGACATAGCGATCATGGTCTGTAATATCTTTCTCAGAAAGTTTGTCTTCAGCATTTTTCTTTAAATTATCTAAAAATTCTTTTGATAAATCTTTTACATTAATTGCTGACGTTGAAAGTATAACTAAATTTTCACCAAAATATTCGATGGTACCATCCTCGACAAAAAATTCTTCCTGCTTATCTTCATTTTTTCCGACTCTTATTATTCCGGGTCTTAAAAATGTTATTATTGAAATATGGTGAGTCAATATGCTCATATCACCTTCGTAAGATGGTATTGTTACCATTTTTGTATCGTTTGAAAAAATAACTTTTTCTGGAGTAATAATTTCAACTTTAAAATTGTTTTCCATTAGGCAGCTGCTTCCTTAGCCATTTTTTCCGCTTTTTGAACAGCTTCTTCAATTGTCCCTACCATATAAAAAGCAGCTTCGGGCAAGTGATCATATTCTCCTTTGCTTATTGCATCAAATCCTTTGATAGTAGCCTCAAGGTCTACAAGCTTGCCTGGCGATCCTGTAAAAACTTCAGCAACAAAAAAAGGTTGTGACAAAAATCTTTGAATTTTCCTCGCTCTAGCTACTGTTAATTTGTCTTCTTCGGAAAGTTCATCCATTCCTAGAATTGCAATTATATCTTGTAAAGATTTATAAGTTTGTAATATTTTCTGCACCTCTCTTGCAACCCTATAATGTTCTTCGCCAACTATTCTAGGATCCAAAATTCTAGAAGTAGAATCCAAAGGATCAACCGCTGGATATATTCCTAACTCGGCGATTTGTCTTGATAAAACCGTAGTAGCATCTAAGTGGGCAAATGAAGTAGCCGGAGCTGGATCTGTTAAATCATCCGCTGGAACATAAATTGCTTGGACTGAAGTAATTGAACCTTTGTTAGTGGTTGTAATTCTTTCTTGTAAATTTCCCATATCAGTAGCTAAGGTAGGCTGATAACCTACGGCTGATGGTATTCTTCCCAAAAGAGCTGATACTTCTGATCCTGCTTGTGTAAATCTAAATATATTATCAACGAAAAACAGAACATCTTGTCCTTCTTTATCTCGAAAGTATTCAGCTACAGTTAATCCTGTAAGGCCTACTCTTGCTCGTGCTCCAGGAGGTTCATTCATTTGCCCATAAACTAAAGCTGCCTTGGAACCTTTTCCACCAGGCTTAATTACTCCGGACTCTATCATTTCATGGTACAAATCATTTCCTTCTCTAGTTCTTTCGCCAACCCCAGCAAATACAGAAAATCCTCCATGGGCTTTTGCAATATTATTAATTAATTCCATTATAATTACTGTTTTCCCTACACCGGCCCCACCAAAAAGACCAATTTTACCACCTTTTGAATATGGAGCTAACAAGTCTACAACTTTAATTCCGGTAACTAATATTTCTGTTTCAGTAGACTGATCTGTAAATTTTGGAGCAGATCTATGTATTGGCCAACTTTCTTTTGTTGACACTTTTCCCTTTTGATCTATTGGCTCTCCAATAACGTTAATTATTCGTCCCAAAGTTTCTGGGCCAACTGGAACTTTAATTGGGGAGCCTGTGTTTGTTACTTGATCGCCGCGTTTAAGTCCCTCTGTACTATCCATAGCAATTGTTCTGACAGTTGTTTCACCCAAATGTTGAGCAACTTCCAAAACAAGTCTATTTCCAGAATTATCACATTCTAACGCTGTTAATATTTCTGGTAGTTGACCTTCAAATTGAACATCTACTACCGCGCCAATAACTTGTGTGATTTTTCCTAATTTAGTACTCATTTTATAAACTTTCTGCTCCTGATATAATTTCAATAAGTTCTTTGGTAATCGCTGCCTGTCTACTCCTATTATAAGTTATAGTTAATTTTTCTACCAAGTCTCCAGCATTCCTTGTCGCATTGTCCATAGCGGTCATTCTAGAACCTTGCTCGCTAGCTGCATTTTCAAGAAAAGCTTTAAAAATTTGTGTAGAAATATTTCGAGGAAGAAGATCGTTTAAAATCACATCCTCTTCCGGCTCAAATTCATAAAAATTTTCTGTATTTTTTTCATTGTCTTTTTTTAAATTTTCAATTGGTATTATTTGTTGAGCTTGTGGAATTTGCGTAATAACATTTTTAAATTTATTATAAAATATTTTACAAACATCAAATTGATTTTCATTAAATAACTTTATGATTTTTTTTCCAATTTCTTCTGCTTCCTTAAAGGAAATTTTTTTAAAACCTTTATAGTTAATCTTTTCTACTATGTAGCCACCATATACTCTTTTTAATTGGTCGTGCCCTTTTGACCCTACTGTAAAAATCTTAAGGGTTTTTCCCTCCTTTAAAATTTTCTCAAAATAACTTCTCGCCTTTCTGCATATATTTGTATTAAATCCACCACAGAGTCCTCTGTCTGCGGTAATAACTACACACAAATGAACATTAGTTTTGCCTGTACCAATTAGAAATTTTGAAGCATTTTCTTTATCTGTAATTGAATTGCTTAAATTTAGAATTATATTGTTCATTTTTTCTGAAAATGGTCTGCCTTTTTCTGCGTTTTCTTGAGCTTTTCTTAATTTAGCAGCAGCTACCATTTTCATAGCCTTTGTAATTTTTTGTGTTGATTTAACACTAGAAATTCTTTTTTTTAGATCGTCTAAGCTTGGCATGTGATTTTATTTATTTTTTTTAAATTGTTCAATTATTGATGACAGCTTTTTCTCTACTTCTTCTTCCAATTTTCCTGTATTATTTATACTATCAATAATTTCTGGACTAGAAGATTTAACTTTCTCATAAATTTTTTTTTCAATACTTTTAATATTTGTTAACTCTACATCATCTAAAAAACCCCTCACGCCAGAAAAAACTGCGATTACTTGTTGTGCTACTGGCATTGGAGAATACTGGTCCTGTTTCAAAAGTTCAGTTAATTTTGATCCTCTGTTTAATAGTTTTTGTGTAGAAGCATCTAAATCTGAGCCGAATTGTGCAAATGCTGCCATCTCTCTATATTGTGCTAATTCCAACTTAATAGAACCAGCAACTTTTTTCATAGCCTTGGTTTGAGCTGCAGAACCTACTCTAGACACTGATAAACCTACATTGACAGCTGGTCTTACTCCTTGATTAAAAAGCTCTGTTTCCAAAAAAATTTGCCCATCAGTAATAGAAATTACATTGGTTGGTATATATGCGGAAACGTCTCCTGCTTGAGTTTCTATTATAGGTAATGCTGTCAAGGATCCTCCTCCTTTGTCATCATTGAGTTTAGCAGCTCTCTCGAGTAGTCTGCTATGCAAATAAAATACATCTCCGGGATAAGCTTCTCTCCCAGGTGGTCTTCTTAACAAAAGAGACATTTGTCTGTAAGCTACAGCTTGTTTCGACAAGTCATCATAAATTATTAATGCATGCATACCATTATCTCTAAAAAATTCTCCCATAGTGCAACCAGTGTAGGGAGCCAAAAATTGGAGTGGCGCTGGGTCAGATGCAGTTGCAGAAACGATGGTCGTGTATTCCATGGCTCCTGCATCTTCTAAAGATTTTACAATTTGAGCAACTGTTGATCTTTTTTGCCCTATTGCAACATAAATACAATAAAGTTTATTTTTTTCATCATTCGATTTATTTATTTCTTTTTGATTAATGATTGTATCAATAGCTACTGCTGTTTTTCCTGTTTGTCTGTCACCAATAATTAACTCTCTTTGACCTCTTCCGACAGGAATCAAGCTGTCAATAGCTTTGAGTCCCGTTTGCATAGGTTGGTTTACGGACTGCCTAGGAATTATTCCCGGGGCTTTAACATCTACTCTTTTTCTTTCTATTTTTTTGTCTAAGTCACCCTTTCCATCTATAGGGTTTCCCAAAGCATCTACTACTCTTCCTAATAATTTTTTTCCAACGGGAGTGTCTACAATTGATCCTGTTCTTTTTACAATATCACCTTCTTTGATTGATCTATCATCACCAAATATAACCACTCCTACATTGTCACTTTCTAAGTTTAAGGCCATGCCTTTAATTGCTCCTGAAAATTCTACCATCTCTCCTGCCTGAACATTATCTAAACCGTAAACTCTGGCTATACCGTCACCAACTGAAAGGACTTGACCAACTTCAGATATCTCGGCTTTTTCTCCAAATTTTTTTATTTGTTCTTTTAAAATTTTTGTTACTTCTGATGGATTAATTTGCATATTATGCCTCTAACATATTTTTTTCTAATTTTTTTAATTTAGTTTTAACCGATGTATCAACCATTACACTACCGACTTGGATTACTAAACCGGCTATTAAATTCGGATCGTATTCATAGTCAATATTTAATTGAAACTTAAAATCTTTAGATAGTTCTTTTTGAATTTTTTCTTGTTCCATTGATGATAACTTTTTTGAAGATGTCAACTTTGCTTTTAATTCACCCTTATTTTTTGATACAAGACGTAAAAAACTTTCAATAATTTGACTTAAGAAAAATAATCTATTTTTAATTGCTATAAATCCAAGAAATTTCTTCAGAGTTTCAGAAAATTTATATTGATCTATTATTTTAAATATAACATTTTTTTTATCTTCTTTTGTTACCATCGGGCTCAAAATCATTTCTTTAAACTCGGAGCTTTCATTTAAAAGTTTATTAAAACTTTTTATTTCTTCTTGAATCTTATCTGTTTCAGATTTTTCGTTCGCAAGCTGGTAAAGAGCCAGTGCATAACTTGCTGCTGTAGAATTTGAGAATGTTGATTTTGAACTCAATTTTTGCTCCTAAAAGACTCGTTTTGTATGAGATTATATAAACAAATTCAATATGTTCTATTGGATCTTTTTGTCTTTCTAATAGTAACAAATCCCCATTTTAACTGAAATTAATTGGGTCCACATCAACCTCTAGTTTTATTCCTGATGCAGCTTTTATTTTATTAAGTGACTGAGATAAATATTTCTGAATAAACAAGTTTTTTGGATATTTTATTAAAATTCTACACCTATACTTTTTCTTTAATTTAGTAATTGGCGCAAGAACAGGACCTAAAATATTAACATCATTTATTTTGGGAAGTTTTGATTTAATATTTGTAGCAAACTTCATAATAGTTGTTTCGTTTTTACCGGAAATAATTAAAGATATTAATCGATAGAATGGTGGTAGTTTCTTTTCTTTTCTTAACAAAAGTTCTTTTTGCAAAAATTTATGCGGATCATTTTTAGATATATTTAAAAGAACTTCGTCATCTGGGGTAAATGTTTGGAAAAAGATTGTTGATAAATTTCCTTCTCTACCAGCTCTACCACTTAGTTGATGGTATAATTGCATATTCTTTTCGGCGCATCTAAGATCATATCCATGAGATGAAAAGTCACTATCCAGAACTACTATGCAATTTAACTTGGGAAAATGAAAACCTTTTGACAATAACTGAGTGCCAACCAAAATATCAATTTTATTTTTTTCCACCTTTTTCAAAAGTTCATTAGTATTTTTATTTTTTTTCAAAGTATCACTAGAAAATATTTCAATTTTTTTTTTTGGATATATTTTTTTTAATTCCGCAAGGATTCTTTCTACGCCAGGTCCAAAAAACAATAGATCGCATTTATCATTTTCTTTACAGTTTCTTGATATTAAAGATTTATGACCGCAATGATGGCAAAGTAATTTATTTAATTTTTTATGAAAATTTAAATTCACTGCACAATTAGGACATTCAAATCTATATCCACATTTTTTACAAATTGCAAAAGGCGCATATCCTCTTCGGTTTAAAAAAAATAATACTTGATCTCCTCTTTCTAAATATTGATTCACTTTATTTATTGTCTTGTTTGCTATCCACGTATCTTTTTTTAAAAATTCTGAATGCAGATTTATAATTTCAATATTTGGTAATGGAGCTTCTTTATATCTCGTTTTTAATTTAGTTATATAATATTTTTTATTAATAATATTATTGTATGTTTCTATAGAAGGTATTGACGTTACTAAATTAACGGGAATATTTTCCAAAGAAGCTCTTGTAATTGCCATATCCCTCGCATTATAAGATACTCCTACATCCTGCTTATAAGAAGCATCATGCTCCTCGTCTACTATAATTATTCCCAAATTTCTAAATGGTAAAAAAAGTGAAGATCTAGCTCCAATAACTATTTTAATTTTTTTTTCTGTTATACCTTTCCAAATTATACTTTTATTTTTTTTTGAAGTTCCCGAATGCCAAATTGCTGGCTCACCACCAAAAAATTCTTTAAATCTTCTGCTAAATTGATTTGTAAGAGCAATTTCAGGAAGTAATATTAATGCTTGAAAGCCTTTATCAACAATATCTTTAATTCTCTCAAAATAAACTAAAGTTTTCCCAGATCCTGTTACACCTTCAAGGACGGTAACATTATATTTGTCTCCAACACTTCTAATAAAATCTAATGATTTTTTTTGTTCTTCATTTAACAAAAATTTTCTTTCTCTGTATCTAACTTCAAATTTAAAAAATTCCTTTTTAAAATTTTTTTCGACGACATCCTTATTTAATAAACACATCTTAAGTGCCATACCCAGTGAGACTAGGTTATATTTTGAAAACCATGATATAAATTCAATCATTGAAGTATTTAATTTTTTTACATTAATTTTTCTAGAAATTTTTTTAATTTTAAAATTTTTTTCTGTTTTTTGCTCCTGAGTCCAAACTACTCCCGTAATCTCACTCGAGCCAAATGGGGCCTTTACAAAATCTCCAGGATTGAGTTGTTCAGAAATTTCACTTTTATAAGTAAACGGATAATCGAAAATTTTTGGAAAAAGTACTGGTATATTCATTTATATATATTTTTTTTTCTTATTTTTTGTGGAATATTTTTATCAAGAATTTCTTTTAATTCTAAGAAAATTTTTGAATCCATTCTCATATCTAATAATTTCCATGCGTAGGGTATATATTTCAAATAATAATTTTTTTTGTCTCTTATAAAAAGTCTTGAAAAAATACCTATTATTTTCAAACTTCTTTGAACAGATAAAATATTAAAATCTTCTAAAAAATTTTTTGGATTATCTTTGTAAATTTTTTTCGAATTTTTTAAAAAATAATTATAAATTTGCTCTTTGAGCCTTGAAGAAGTTCTTATCCTCACATCATCAATTAATGAAACTAAATCATAAGCAGGATTCCCAATTAAGGCATCTTGAGTATCGATTAAACCTATCTTTTTTCCAACTTTCATTAAGTTTTGAACATGATAATCGCGATGAACAAAGTGAGAATTGGAAAAATTTAACTTGTTGTAAATTTCTTTTAAATGTCCCCTTGATTTCATTTTTATACTTAAAGCTTTTTTTTTGCTTAAAAATAAGGGCAAATACCAGTCAAAAAATAAATCAGATTCTTGAAATAAGTGTTTATTTGAATATTTTTCAATTAAGTGAAATTCATTATTAATATTCTTTATTTTTGATTTTGGTGAAATTTTTTGCATTTTTAAAAGCAAATCTACAAGTTTTTCATATATTGCAAATTTATTTTTTTTTTTAATAAGAACTTTATAAAAAGATAAATCTCCAAAATCTTCAATCATCATAATTCCTTTAGAAAAATCGTAGGCATAAAGTTTAGGAGCTAGTATTTTATTTGCTCTTAAAAAATTATTAATTGCAGAGTAAGCATTTAAATTTTTATACTTTTCTTTTTTTGCTAAAATAATTATTTTGCTATTTTTATTTACAACCAGCCTGTAAAATGATCTAAATGAAGCGTCCCCTGCAATTGGCAATATTTCAAATTTCATTAAATTGATAGTCTTTCCATTTTCCAGAGCCAATAATTTTAACTTCTCTTGAGTCCATTAATTTTGAGTATTTAAATATAATTTCAATTCTGTCTTTTGGTTTTGGTTTAACTAGTTCTGGCCATTCTACAATTTTAATGTGTTCTTCTGAAGTTTCAAACATACCTAGCTGAGAAATCTCATTGTAATTTTTCAGTCTATACAGATCATAATGTAGAATTTTTACATTCCCAACATTATAATCATAGACTATGTTGAACGTTGGGCTTAATACATCGCTATTTTTAATTTTATTTTTACTTTCTAAATGATTGATTACAAATCTTACAAATGTAGTTTTTCCTACTCCAATTTCTCCATAAAGAAAAATAATATCTCCTGAAGTAATTATTTTAGCAATATTTTTTGAAAATTTTTCTGTATCTTCTAATGAATTTAATTCCATCTACTATTGCTAGTAGCGATAGCTGTCAGATTTAAAAGGACCCTTAACATCAACGCTGATATAATCTGCTTGATCCTTTGTGAGTTTTGTTAGTTTGGCTCCAACTTTATTTAAATGAAGCATCGCAACTTTTTCATCCAAATGCTTAGGTAAAACATAAACTTTTTTTTTGTACTTTTCAGAATTTTTCCATAGTTCAATTTGTGCAATAACTTGATTGGTAAATGATGCACTCATTACAAAGCTTGGGTGGCCTGTTGCACAACCTAAATTAACTAATCTCCCTTCGGCTAAAAGAATTATTCTTTTTTTATCTGGAAACTCTATCTCGTGAACCTGTGGTTTAATTTCATTCCATTTATAATTTTTAAGAGCTTCCACTTGAATCTCATTGTCAAAATGACCAATATTACAAAGTATTGCCCGATCTTTCATTTTTCTCATGTGATCAGCTGTAACAATATCTTTGTTTCCAGTCGCTGTAACAACTATATCTGCATCACTAATTGCTTCATCCATTAAAACAACTTTATATCCTTCCATAGAAGCTTGTAGTGCACAAATAGGATCTGCTTCTGTTACCATCACTCTAGCTCCGCTTTGTCTTAGTGATGCAGCACTTCCTTTGCCAACATCTCCAAATCCAGCAACTATAGCAGTTTTGCCTGATAGCATTACATCTGTAGCTCTTTTTATTCCGTCAACCAAACTTTCTCTGCATCCATACAAATTATCGAATTTAGATTTAGTTACAGAATCGTTTACATTTATTGCGGGTACTAAAAGTTTATTTTCTGCTTCCATTTTTTTTAAAGCTTTAATTCCCGTTGTAGTTTCCTCAGATAATCCTTTTACCGATTTAAGAAGATCTTTGTAATCTTTGTGCATTAAAGCTGTTAAATCTCCACCATCATCTAATAACATATTAGGTTTCCAATCTTTCTTAGCTTCAATAGTTTGTTTTATACACCACCAGTATTCTTCTTCTGTTTCACCTTTCCAAGCATAAACTGGAATGCCAGCCTTAGCTATTGCTGCTGCTGCATGATCCTGTGTTGAAAAAATATTACAAGAAGACCATCTAACATCTGCTCCTAATTCAACAAGTGTTTCGATTAATACTGCTGTTTGTATGGTCATATGCAAACATCCTAAAATTCTAGCTCCTTTAAGAGGTTGACTTCCTTTAAATTCTTTGCGTAAAGCCATTAAACCTGGCATTTCACTTTCTGCTATAGAAATCTCTTTTCTTCCAAAATCTGCTTGGTTGATATCTTTTACCTTAAAATCTTTTGACATAATTTTCATCTATTTAACAAGTAAATATAAAATTATCAACTTGTTGCTTAGTTTTAATTATTTGTAAATTGGCAAGAGCACCTCGATTCTTGCTCCTTTTTTATTTCCAGTCTGGTTAGAAGCTATAATTGAGCCTCCATGAAGCTCTACAATATTTTTTACAATATTTAAGCCTAATCCTGAATGTTCTCCAAATTTTTCCGGTCTATTGCTATAAAATCGATTAAAAACTTTGTCGATATTTGTTTCATTAAAGCCTGGCCCTTCGTCTTCAAAAATTAATTGAGCATCTTTTTTTTTAATATTAAATTTAACCAATATTTTGCCATTCGATGGACTAAATGAAACGGCATTATCTAAAAGATTTGCAACAATTTGCTCGAGTTTTCCTTCTACTCCCAATACAGTTAGTTTAGATCCATTCAAATTAGAATTGTCTATATTTATTTTAATATTTTTATTAGAATTTAATAAATCACTATTAAAATCTTCAACAACGGAATTTACAACATTTGACAGATTAATACTTGCCATTTTCGCTCTAGATAAGGAAGCTTCGTCCTTTAACATTTGAGAATAATCTGTAATCAATCTTTCTATTCTTTCAACATCATGACTTATAACCTTTATTAGTTTTTTTCTTTTTTCACCATCAGAAGTATTTTCTAATACTTCCGAAGCTCCTTTTAGAGAAGTTAGAGGGTTTCTTATTTCATGCGCAAGGTCTGAGGAAAATGTCTCGGCAATGTCTATCCTCTTATAAAGATCGGCGGTCATTTCATTTAATGATCTGGATAATTGACCCACTTCGTCTTTTCTACGTAAATATTTTTCATGCTTATTTATTTTCTCATCTTTTTCTTTTATAGCCTTTGTATAAAGCACTAAAGCCCTAATAGGTTTTAAAATATATTTGTTTAAAAAAACAGAAAAAATTACGATAACAATAGCAATTGAAAAAACTGTTCTTAGTATAAAATTTTTTCTTTCATCGACTGCCACTAATATATCGTTAGCAATTTCTGAAACAACGATATACCCTTTATTTTCATCTTTAAACTTAACAGAATTTATAGTGATTACATAAAAATTATTATTGATTGTCTTGCTAACTACCAATTTGTCACTAAAATTTTCTTCTTCCACATACTCCCTAATATATTTTTCTGTATTAAAAGCTGATGTTTGAACAATTTCCCGATCCTCGTTAGAATTCATATTTTCATTGGATTTATCAATTGACGTTTCTTGAACATCGCTACTTATAACAAAAATATCTTGTGCTAAATCTAGAGTGTCAGTATCTGCTAATAAATTAGAATCCAGGTCATATAACTGTACGCGATCTAAATTCTGAAATAAAAATCTTGTAGAAAGAAAAAATTCAGTCGCACTTTCTTTGGTAAATTCCACTTTTAATCTATTAATATGTTCAGACGTATTGCTTATAATTTTTGAATGATGTTCTGATCTATTTTTTATTAAATTAGGCTTGATAGCTTTTAAATACAAATAAGTAAAAATTCCTAAAAACAAGAAAACAATCAAATTAAAAATTAAAAATTTTTTAAGAATTGAGCTTAAATTAAAAAAATTTGATTTCATTAACTAACATTCCATCTATAACCACTTCCATATCTTGTTTCAATTGCTGAAAAATTTTGGTCTACTTTCTTGAATTTTTTTCTAATTCTTTTAACATGACTATCAATAGTTCTATCTTCAATATCATTATTATCTTTATAGGCTATATCCATTAGTTGCGCTCTCTCTTTGATTATTCCTGGTCTTTTTGCAAGTTCTTTCACAATTAAAAATTCTGTTGTAGTAAGTTTTTCTGGGAGAGATTTTCCATTCCATTCACACTCAAGCTGCGAAGGGTCTAATACAAGTTTTCCATGTTTTATAAGATTTTTTGAATCGTCTACATTATTTGTTTTTTTTCTCAACTGGACTCTTATTCTTTCGATAAGAATTTTGATTGAAAAACCTCCTGATTTTTTTATAAAATCATCTGCTCCAAGTTTTAGTCCAAGTAATTCGTCTACCTCCTCATCCTTTGAGGTTAAAAACAAAATTGGAATTGTGGTTTTTTTTCTTAATTTTTTTAACAGCTCCTCACCGTCCATTCTGGGCATTTTAATATCGACAACAGCTAAATCCGGGGGATTTCGACTAATGCCAATTAAAGCGCTTTCTCCATCAATATAGGTTTGAACTTTAAACCCTTCATTCTCCAAAGCCATGCTTATGCTGGTAAGTATGTTTCTATCGTCGTCTACTAATGCAATTGTGTGACTCATAACTAAATATACGTTCTATATAGAAATACTAAATTGTCACAAATTGGGCAAGTATAAGAGCAATTAATGTGCTTCTCCCCAATTATATCCTGAATTTATATTAACTTCTAGTGGGATTGAAAACATATGATGCTCGGATTTTGAAATTGATACCATAGCTTCTTTAATATTTTTTTTTACATATTCTTCATCCTTTTCTAAACACTCAAATATCAACTCATCATGTATTTGTAACAACATTTTTGCTTTTAATTTTTTATCCTCTTCGATTAAATTATTTATTTTTATCATAGCTAGTCTAATAATATCTGCTGCTGAACCTTGTATTGGAGCATTAATTGCCGCTCGCTCCTGAAAACTTCTAATGCTAAAGTTTTTGTCATTAATTCCCTTGAGATGGATTCTTCTACCAAAAATATTACTTACATATCCTTGCTTTCTACATGTTCTTATTGTTGAATTCATATATTCTTTTATTTGAGGAAATTTTTTAAAATAAGCATTTATAAAATCTAAAGCTTCTTGGTTCGATACTGAAATT
>MDTE01130262.1_pt1 | contig 19172 bp, 23 predicted proteins | sample 811231 | NCBI WGS metagenome assembly MDTE01 (sample SAMN05326651, study PRJNA326480) | marine metagenome | isolation source: seawater | place: Indian Ocean: Red Sea | collected 2010 | reverse complement strand
GGATTTGCTATAAACATTGATGATGCTAAAACGATTGTTGGTCAGTTAATTGAATTTGGTGTGGTAAAACGAGGGTTCATTGGAATCACGCCTTTTAATGTTACGGATTCGATAAGAGAACAGATAAACCTTCCCGTAGCTGAGGGAGTGATAATTGTTGGGATCGTGCCCGGATATCCTGCAGATATGGCGGGATTGCAGGTTGAAGATGTGATTGTAAAACTAGATGAAATAGATATTTCTAATTCAGGGGATCTCTCTAAATATTTGATCAACCACGAGCCAGGGTCAGAAGTAGTCATGACGTTTTATAGAGATGGGGTACTCCGTACTATTGAACTTATTCTAGCGAGCTCACAATAGGTATTTGCTACGGGAATATCTACCAACAATGTGGCCCATATAAAATTAGTTTTTGGAACGGCTAATGAACATTAATAAAATATCCAGATCGTCCGTACCCTTACTGCCCGTTATCGTGATTTCGTTATTTTTAGCTTACCTCTTAACCTCGTGTGATTCCCCAGATGAAATTTCTGAGTTGGATTCCCGGACAAATGCGTTAAATAAATCAATAATGTGCCCGCTCTGTCCAGGGGAATCTATTGACCAATCCCAGAATGAACTAGCCGGTCATATGAGACGTATAGTAAGAGAGCAACTTGAAATAGGAAAAACGGATTCACAAATACGCGAGTATTTCGTCGAACGTTATGGCCCAGTCGTCTTATTGGAGCCTTCTACTTCAGGGATTGGATTGATTGCCTGGATTGTTCCTCCGATTGGGTTGTTAGTTGCAATCTGTTCAGTTGCCTTTGCGCTGAGGGTGATGAAAAAAAGAAGAGGAGAAGATTTGGATGAGGATACTCTCTCTTCTGTTGACAGGGACAGGTATTTTAAATTGATAGAGGAAAGAGGTTTTTCTGAAGATGACGTTCCAAGACGAGAAAACTAACATATGGTAGAGATTGGGCAAATAGCTATTGTCGCAGCGTTTATGTTGGCGGTATATGTGACGGTTGTTGGATTTGCCGGAGGGGTTTTAAATGGCCGTGACCTGGTGGTTAGTGCACGTTGGGGATTTTATTCAATTGTTCCTCTTTTATTGCTTGCGACGGCAGGGCTTATCTATGCCTTTGTGAATAATGATTTTTCGGTAGCATATGTGGCCGAAAACAGTAATTTGGCTATGCCACGTATATATGCTTGGGTAGCATTTTATTCAGGGAACGCAGGTTCTCTACTTTATATTGCTGTGGCATTTTCGATAATGGCCTCTATTTGCCTAAAGGTAATAACGAAGAAACTGCCGTACACGGCACCTTATGCCCTTGGCGTAATGTCAATGGTGCTTCTATTTTTCCTTGCGGTGATATTGTTTTTGGCAAACCCTCTTGAGAAATTACCTGTAACACCAGCTGACGGTCAGGGTATTAATCCACTTCTAATACATTTTGGAATGTTTATTCATCCACCATTCCAGATGTTGGGGTTGATATCGGTTGCTTTACCGTATTCTGTAGCAATTGGAGCTTTGCTTGCAGGGAGAGGTGGAAGGGATGAATGGGTTGATCAGGGACGCTTATGGGGAATGACTTCATGGTTGATTCTCACAGTTGGTCTACTATTGGGTTCTTGGTGGGCTTACACAATATTGGGCTGGGGTGGGTACTGGGCATGGGACCCGGTAGAAAATTCTGCTCTTATGCCCTGGCTTGCTATGACAGCATTTGTGCATTCCATTATGGTCCAAAAAAGACGTGGTATGTTCCGTATGTGGAATATGGTTCTCGTGATAATTAGTTTCACGATGGCCCAGCTAGGTATGTTTATAAATAGAGGTGGCCCGGTTCCCTCGGTTCATTCATTTGCCGAATCAACTATGGGATGGATTTTCTTGGCTGTCATGGGTTTGACTTTATTTGTGTCACTGGTCATATTCGTAATCAGATATGACACCCTGAAGAGTCGTGGCCGTCTGGAATCTATCATTTCTAGAGAATCAGCGTTTCTAGCCCAGAATGTTTTATTTCTGTTGATTGCCTTTGTAACCCTGTGGGGTACAGTTTTTCCTATATTTTCTGAGACCTTTGATGAAACAACCATGACGGTCGGTCAACCCTTCTTCAACAAGGTAAATGGTCCCCTTATGCTCCTATTGATTTTACTCATGGGTGTCGCACCTTTATTGCCATGGCGTCGAGCCACCGGGAAATCTCTAGCTCGAATGTTAAGGATTCCCGCAGCGTCCGGGTTATCAGTAGCAGCAATTGTCCTGATATTAGGAATATCCCAGCCGTGGGCAGTGGCGTCTTTTGCTATCTGTGGTGTCGCGGTTTCTGGAGTATTGCAAGAATGGGGTAGAGGAACCTTTTCACGTCACAGGAGAGGTGAGTGGTGGCTCAAGGCTTTTCTGAATTTACTTAATGCAAATCGTCCCCGCTATGGCGGGTACATAGTTCATCTTGCCATCATTATGCTGGGTGTGGGAATAACCGCTTCTTCTTTTTATTCGGTTCAGCGCGACGTAGTTATGGAGCCTGGCGATACTGAAACTTTAGGAAAATATACGTTTAAATATATTGGTGTAAATGAGGAATCCTTTAGCGACAGAGTTGAGGAGACCGCAGAGTTCAAAGTATGGAGTGGTGATAAATATATAGGTTACATGTATCCGTACAGAGCTTTTTACCCAGAGTTTCGTATCGCTGCCACTAGAGGTGCAATAAATAGTTCCCCAATGGAAGATTTTTATCTCGTTCCTTCCGAGTTTGGCGATGATGGTCAGGCTGTTTTCAGGGCTCTGATAAATCCAATGATCTGGTGGATGTGGGCTTCTTGTCCGATCCTAGTTTTTGGTACCCTCGTATCCTTGGTCCCCAGAAGGAGATCAAAGAATGTTCAATTGAGATTAACTTCACTGACTGCCCGGGTTGGTGACCAAGGCCAATCTACAGTATTGGGCGCAGAGGACTAGTAATGCTAGTTTTTGCATCAATAGTAATTTGCGTTATTCCCGCCTTGGTGGTTTTGTATCCTCTGTTACGAAAAATAGCGTCGAAATCCCCGCTCCCGGAGGACGAATCGTCTCTAAATGCAGATCTTGAGCGGCGATGGGAGTCAGCTGTGGATGGCTTGCAAAGTGCGGAGCTTGAAAAATCCCTTGGGAATTTGCAGGAAGAGGATTATGTATGGTTGCGTGACATCCATATGAATGAGGCCGCGTTAGTACTTAAAGCAATGGATCTCTCTGACTCAGACGAAATAGAGATGATGAGAAAAGTTAATGATGAGATTGCAAGGACGAAGATCCAATCTGGCGGTACTGAATGAGGAAGATACTTACTCTTGGCGTCAGTGTATTCATAGGTGTAATCCTCTCTCAATCTTATCTGCTCGCTTCTGAACCAGAAAATTATCGAGTCAACGGAAAAATAAAAAATGGTAGTTCTAACGGAGAAATCCCGGCAGGTCTCTCTGTGGCATTGCATAGCGAGCATTTAGAAAAAGGTGCTGGCATGTTCCACACTTTTACCGAAGCAGATGGGTCGTTTGAATTTCCTTCGATAGAAGTTGAAGAAGATACTTTGTATGGAGTTTCAGTTATTCACCAGGGAGCCACCTACACCCAAAACGTTAATCCATCAGATGGGGCACCTGTCGAAATTGAAGTTTTCGATGCAGTTGACTCTGACGATGTTGTAGCCGGCTTTAATGCATCAGTTCTTTTTACAAATGTTGATCCTATGACTCGCAGAGTATCTATTATGGAGATGATTACTTTAATTAATGAGTCTCGACTAACATATGTGCCTGCTGGAGGACCAATGGACCTACTTCGATTCGGACTTCCTGCAGGTTCAGATCAACTAATTGTGGATACAAATCTACCTGGAGCCGACTGGATTCAAGTGGACAGAGGTTTTGCCTTAATTGCATCAGTTCCCCCGGGAAAACATGAGGTGATGTATGTCTACAGTGTTCCCTATGAAAATTCCTTTCTTGAGTATGAAAAAACCTGGCAGTATGGAACTAGCTCCTTGAGGGTTGTATCAGAAGAAGACCTAGTAGATTTTCAAACCGATCTTGGAGTGGATTATCAGTCTGTTGAAATTGGAGGTATTGATTACAGGGTTCAGGAAGCTCCTGACATACAGCGAGGATTGAAAACGATGTTTAGACTTACGGATCTCCCAGCGCCTACTTTTAGGCAGTCATTGTCCCAGGGGTATAACGCTATGAGATATGAGTTCGTAGGACCTGTTTCTCTAGCCATATTATTGTCCGTTGGCGGATTATATGGGACTTGGCGGGTTGTTCAGATAAGACGCCGTTCACTTGCGGATCGTAGAGGTTGGTTTCCAGGTTCAGATGAAAGACAAGTTATTGAAGATATGATTTCTGAACTAGATTTTCTGCTTGAGGAAGGAAGCCTTGGGATTGATGAACATCGGAGAAGGTCGGAGATTCTCAACCGGAGATTATTAGCTATCCCAGTAGAGGGGTGATTTTCTTCTTTTAGAAAAGAATTTCAAGAATAAAACTAGAGTGTTTTATTGCTGATGTGATCTTTTTTGCAGTTAAACGCAAAAAAGATCCAGATTTATATTGATTTTTCCTCTCATAATTATCTATTGTGGCGATAACTAGTATTGTATGGCGTGTGATATTGAGGAAACATCAGAATTTAGTTATCTGAAGGAGAATCGGTAATGGGAAGTATCCAAACGACAAAACTTATCGGTACATTACTTATAGTTGGACCACTACTCACCGTAATTTGCTATTTTATTCAGCAATTTGGGGTACTTGGTACTGACGTTGATCCTACAAGCGTTGCAGAAACAGCGCATTTGTGGGCAGATGCAAGTGAGTTAACTATCGCCACAGCGGTACTAATTGCTTTCGGAGTTGCCTTGTTCGTTCACGGAATATTCTTTATTGCTAACGAAATTCGCAGTGGTGGTGAGGGAGCTGCTTTAGCTGGTTCTGCGATGCCTTTTATTATGGTTGGGTTTGTAGGCATTGTGGCTATATGTGGGCTAACTATAGCCGGTGCTAATATCACAGATGCAGCCGGTCAAGGATTTATGACTGCTGTGTCTGTAGGCACTGTTGCAAGTGGGATAAATGCCATCACAGGCATATTTTTTGGGATTGGCTTTACTCTGATATTTTTGGCTATTGCTAGCCGTGACGAATATAACAGCACTCTTGCCTATATAGCTGCAATTGCAGCTGTTGTGGCGATTGTGGCGAGCATAATTGCTATCTCGAACATCGAACAGGCCAAGTTAATGACCCAGATTATTGGAATTACTTACATAATCCATGTGATCTATTTCATTATCCTTGGGCGGGGTGTTCTTTCCCGGGATTAACGGTACTTGTAATTAGCCCCTTGAATTTCGACAGAGCCTCCCTACTTAGAGCTTTATTGGGAGGCCTCCGTCGATGTGTATAAAATCACCTGTGACGAACTTTAAGTCGTCACAGGCAAGGGATAGTATCGCTTTTGCCACATCCTCTGGATAACCTGTTCTCGGAGTGATCGGAATCATGTCGAAGAGTGGTTTGAGTGCGTGTTCACCCTTTCCAGTCATCTTTAAATACCCCTTAATTTATTATTTCTGACTGATGTAATGGTTATGTGTTTCGTTCTAGGAAGTTTCTTACTATCGGGAAAATTAGGTCCGTTCTCCCAAATGTGTGCATGTGTTTAAGGTCGGGAATTGTGTGAAATTCAGCAGAGGGGATAAATCTTGCAGCATCTTTAGCGGACTCATGAGAGAGTGGGTCTGCTCCACCAGCATACATTAAGCATGGGACATCTAAATTTTTCAACAAAGGCGTTATGTCCAGTCGTTCAATGTTTTTTTTCGTCTTGGCGAGATAAGCCTTAAGGTCCCCTTCAATAGCCTCTTTTCTATAAGGATCCATCTCAGCGCCTATTCGGTCCATGAAGGAAGCGACTGCCACTTTTCCCTGTGAAAATGATTTTATACGGCGGATATCTGATTTGATTCCCACCTCTGTTCTTGAACCTGGCGTGGCGGAGGCGATCACAAAAAATTTAAAACGGCGTGGTTCAATATATGCGAGTTCAAGACCTGTTCTTCCACCCATTGAAAATCCGAAGAAGGAAGCAGTTTTTACATCTGCATCATCCATTACGGCCAGGACATCCCTGGCCATTGTTTTATCCTCATATTCAGCAGGGGTGTGTGGTTTACTGCTTAATCCGTGCCCCCGGGCATCGACAATCAGCAGGTCAAAGTTTTTCTTGAATTCTTGTACATAACCGTGTTTGTACCAGCATGTAGTATCCATCATAAAACCGTGTGAAAGGATCATGACAGAACGATCGGTTGCCAGTGAGGGGCCAGATATCTCTTGCTCCAAATGGTAGTGGATTTCAGCTCCCTCGTTTGTGACGTAGGGCATACGGGACTTTAAACAAGCCCCTCCTCAGGCGTTACTTTAACCTCATATAATCGGTAAATAAGCTGTTTCGTATCAAGATTCACCTGTCCGGCCATTACCGCTTGGACCCTATTTAGCCACTTGTATTTTTCGCTCCCTGTTTGAAAGGTAGGAGCCGTTGCTGCGAGGCCTTCAGTTAAACTAGCACGCCCTCCGTATTCAACGTATATAAATTCCCCGTCCTCTGTTTTAAGTGTGAATCTCACATCTAGAGACATAACGGTCCCATCTTCACTTACAGTACCCCAGTCTGCGCCATCATTTGTTGCCAGAGTAGCGTTCACTCTGTCGCCGGTGAGGGACGCTTCCAGGACGTCAACAACTAGTCTGGTTCCTTTAGAGCCTTCACCAACTTCAATAAAATCTCCGAGCTTGACATCAATCATTCCCATTTCTATAAGTTCAGCAGTAGCCATTTTCCACGTCCTTTTTAAAAACTAGTGTCTATCTGGTAACAGTTCCTGTCAAAGTAGCTTGTTCGATAGCGTTCATGTTAGTCATAAATCCAACTACAGCTCCTGAAGTATCTGAGTCGACAGGTATAGAGTCCACGCGCAGGCAGGAGATCGTAAAAACGTATCTGTGTGGTCCGTGCCCTTCAGGAGGACATGGTCCTACCCAGCCAGGGGCACCGATATCGGTTCGAGTCTCTAGCGAGCCCTGAACTTTGCCTCCTTCCGGTATAGACGAGGTATCAGGGGCAATGTTGGTGACGATCCAGTGCCAGAAACCACTACCAGTGGGAGCATCCGGGTCAAAACATTGAATAACAATGGATTTCGTTCCTTCTGGAACCCCTTTCCAATGAAGTTCAGGAGATGTATTACCTCCTGAACACCCAAATCCATAGGCTTCACTCATATGATGTTTATTCGGGATTATTTCCCCTTCGTTAAAGCTTGTACTGGACAATGTTAGGGTCATATAACAAATTCTCCTGTAAGGTTTGGAAAGATCTTAATTGATTGATTAGTTTCCAGGTGGGGAGTAAAGGATGGAGGCTGCTTTTTCAGCAGCTAATTTCCCATCAGCAGCGTCGATAATGCGTACGGCTTTCATCGTATTGACTATTCCAGAGGCACATACAGCCATAACGAGGGCTTGTACGTCCACGTCATTATCTGGAGTACTAAATACGATGTAGATTGTGCTTTCTCCCACACCGAACCAGTATTGTTCAATGTCAAAACCAAGTGAGTTGAAAAGAGGTGAATTCACTTCGTGTCTATTCTGGGGGTTACTTACAATCCCTTTGAATCCTTCAGTTGTAACGTCAATTGTGCCTAGATACTTTGCCACTAAATTATCTCCTGGTGTGTTGTTATAGCTAGATAAATAAAAAGCCCCCCCAAATCACAAATCCAATGCCGGCGATCCGGGAGATCCAATCTCCTTTTGGAGCTATTTTCTCAATAAGTACGAATACGGTAAGTGCGGCTATCCAAATGAGATTCATAACGCCGAGCACGAATAAAAGAGCCATGATTAACCAGCAGCAACCGAGGCAGAACATACCATGCTCTAGCCCCATTCGTAAGGCACCTGCCCTTCCGTCTTTCCAGTTGGTCATCAGGAAACCCATGGGCGTTCTACATTTATTTAAACAAGCCTTCTTAATTGGTGTCCATTGGAAAATCCCTGCGGATATTAACAAGACTCCCCCGAGAATATTACTCGTTGATTCTCCCATCATTCCCGATAGCAAGGAATTCGTATGAAGTAACCAGTTTAAAACTGTTGCTCCCACAGAAAATAGAATCCAGATTAGGGCATAACCTGACACAAAAATTCCTGTTTCTGCGTATGACTGGCCACGCTCTTTTTTTTGCCGGTTAACAGTTGAAAACATCAAGATCATGGGTGAGGCTGTTGGAAGCATCATCCCCATCATCATGATTCCCCACATAACGAACATAGATATCCAGTCCGCCCGATGCCATGGCATGACACCTGGCATCGCGGCTGACATTCCCATCGTGTTATCCATGTCGTCTGGCAGGTTGATCAAATACAACCATGCCACGACGGTTAAAACCCCTAGGCCAATAACTACAATTATTCTGTCTCTGTTGTAGCGAACCTGGGAACTACCATTTGAATTTTGACTCAGCATACAGGATTGCGTTTTTTTCTAAACTTCATAGCTGAAGTCAGAGTAGTATCCATTTTTACCTGAAAAATCCCAGTTCATGCCGTGGTCGTTAAATCTGTTTACAGTGGAGGTGGCCACTACGGCAGGAACACCAAGAGATACTCCTAATGGGTTTCCTGATATTGTCACATCAGCACCATCAAGACCTTCGATTCCTTCAATCGCCGCTTCCGCGATGTTGCCAACTTTCACACTTCGATTTTTCCCGTCAGCAGTATATTCGATTGAGGCGGTGCCTACTCCTAGGATTTCACCGATAAAACCAGCAAAAATCTCGAACACCCCACCTGCTTGACCTCCGAATATTTGTCCCAAAGCAGCCTGCTGTGACTCACTGGCATTTTCATCTAGGTATAACGCTACTTTCCAATTACCATCGATCATTAACCCAGGGGCATGGGTAGCCATGGCTACTTTCAGACCTGATACGTCGGTATCTCCGAAAGAGCCATTTTCTATATTCCAGGTGATCAAAACGTTGCAGTCTCCGTTTTCAGTGTTTGGGGGCCTTAAAAAAATACAGGGACAGGCAATTTCACAATCACACGACTCGAAATATGTCCCACTGAGATTCCATTTAGTTGCTGTTGTCATTACTTCCACTCCTTTTATTTCGTTTTGGAGGTTGGGATGGCCGATTGTAGTCTAATCTGGCAGGGTTATCACGACCTCTGTAATTCTAGGCGTGTATCCTGTTTATGGCAGAAATACAAATCAAGGTGTATATCTAAATGTTTTGATGGTGCTTCATATACAGATGTCCCCTGCCATCCTTATTTCTTTATTATTAACTCCACTCCCAGAGTTGCCAGGTTGCATTTCCGTCGCCATCGACATCCCACTCATGTACCAGGCACATTCCATTGAGTTCGGTGAGTGAAGGTACAGCTGTTGTGAAGAAAGCGGATCCTCTGAATTTTGCTCCTCCATCTTCAGTGAATGCACCGGCTCCATTAGCTCTAAAAGTTACTGGACCTTCAGCCGTTAATACAACTCCGGAATCTGGACACTCTCCATAGACGCTTCCATCTGGGTTTATTTGAGCCCAGTAAGTGGCCATAAATTGTCCTTCTACTCCCAGCATGGTCCCTGTTCCCTCACAAGAGGTCTCGAATCGGGGTTGTCCATTGTTTGAAGGGAGCATTTTGTTAGTTGTGACTGCTGTCATTTCGGCTACTTTTTTTCCTAGCATGTTTTTCTCCTAGTGTTGATTTATAACTTAAATTTTGGTTCGTTCTCTGTTTAGGATTCTGTTCTATAGGCCACACGACTCAATGTTCGAAACATTCGGACGGTCAGTGAGGAAAACTTCTTTCTGAATGGGGCAAAGGTTTCACTGTTTATCTCCGCGACTATATCATTGACGTCCTCAAGAGATGAGACTCCATTAACTACCCGGACTATATCGGGATTGCCAAACATTGGTATGGAAATCAGTGGATCCATTGTTTTGGATGAGTCTGCCAATTCAAGTGCGGTCTCAAGTAAATTTGGGGCCTCTCCTCTCTTAGTAACGAAGATTGTTCTTATGAGGTATTTAATGTCGGGCGAGAAAGATTCCGGTTGTCTCACATTGCGGATTATGGATATGTTCACATCTTCGCAGTCTGCCGATAGTTTCTGGAACTTATCCCGAGATTGCTCATTAGCGATGAATCCATCGTGGAACGCCTCTATTTCCCCTAACGAATCGAAGGTTAGTGCACTGATGACTCTATTTTTAAAAGTTGGAGGAGTCGAGATCGTGAAAGAGACATTGCCGTTTTGGTTAAGGTCTTTGACAAGGTCAATGGAGCCCTCTGTCACGTCAAAATTCTTTCCGGGCTTCGGTATCCTGCTTACGTTCTGTATGAATTCAGGCATCATTTTTCCTTTCTGAAATGCTGGCGTTCTTCTAATTTAAGAAATAAGTTGGGGGATTCTGTTATGGCATATTAGCATGAACTATCCGCCCAACCGACCTTATGGGGCTCTGTGAAACTAGATCAGGGACACCTTCTTTTACCGCTGCTTCACGAGTGGTTTGACTGAGTTCTTCAAGCTCTTGTAAGCCAGTAGCTATTTGGGAAATTCTTACCATCCCTATGGGACCTGTGATAGGACGGCTTATTATAGGTTTGACATCAGCTTCAGTGTTTTCCCGTGCTTCCATCAATCCGCTAATGAGATCCTGTGTGAGACCTGGTTTTGCTGATAGAAATATTCGACTAACTACTTTCGGTTCATAGTTGGCCGGTATTGCAGGGGCACCACTTAGGATTTCTGAGACAACCCAGTTGGCATGATGACACATGGATGCAATTCGATTGATGCGACTCCATGCTTCAGGGTTAGATATAACAGCCTCTTGAAGCTGATCGATTTCGTCCAGACTTTCAAATCCACCTAATAGCGTCACGATCGCTGGGCCTTGCTGAGTTACGTTAACTCCGGAAACTGGAATCGTTATATTGCCAGGTCTCCCTGTTGCAGCGAATGATTCTTTGGCGCCATTCAAAACGTCGTCGAAATGATCTTCTTTCGGGTATCTTAGAAAGTTCATGTTATAGGGCATGGACCCCTCCTTTTTGTTTGTGGTTTAAATTCTTTGTGCAGAGTGTCTCTAGATGCGATTTTTTATATGGCGGTTCTTTGGCTTTAAATTGATTAGATTAATCTAAGTTTATATAGACTATTCTTGCAACGCGACCCTCTACTGAGGCTGCATGCTGAAACATATCCACTCCGCCGCGGCTTTTGAAATCTTCCCGTAAAGCTTTCATTTCTGTCGCTTTCCTTACTTCGTTAAAGTGAGCTAGGGGTCTGGTCATTATTAACCTGCCGGGATTTCCTGCAATGGCAGTAATATTAAAAGACCCACCAGAAACTTCGTGGTTTTTCAGGAGGGCATCCAGAAGGTCTACAGCCTCACCAGGCTTAGACTGCATTATAAATCTCTGCATGTATTTGGGATCACTGGGTCTTTTGGAGGGATCAACTTGTGCCACGATCTCCCGTATGAGAAATCTTATAGGTTCAGAACAATCAGCTTCTTGCTTTGCGAGGGATGCGGCTGCGGGATGGTCTCCTTGTAAAAAGGCATCATGCATTTTCTCAAGTGCGTCGGCACTCTCAACAGGAGTGTTACCTATTATTATTCCGGTGGGTCCAAGGGTTACTATCCCTCTTCCGATATTATTTTCAAAGTCGCTTACTACTGTTGAGAGTAGTTGTTGAGTCTTTCCAGGTAATGGGTTTCGCACCGCACTAATAAGATAACTCATAAGCTCTCCTTTTATGATTATTTAGTAAATAATTTATATGACACACCTAAATCGACTAAGAACTTATTTTATATTGCTTTTAATTGCAAATATAAGTAAGAGTTCTCAATCTTAATTTGTCTGTGTATCGTTATGCCATCTTGTATTTATAAATTAGCGAATGATGAATGCAGGGTGAATAAACCTTGATATATCCTCAATTGGAATATTTTTCTTAAGTAATTGATCCTTGTATGGCTAGCGGAAATATCAAAGGCGGTTATTATTGATGGAGGGATAGATCAACATACAGGGTAGTACTTGAATTAGAATTCGCCGTGTACGTAGACAGAATGGAAGATTATAGGCACAGATGATTGACACAATGATAATGACAGGTTCCTGTCCCAGATGTGGTACGGGTACCCTCACAAACGATGAAGACATGTTTGGGGTTCGTATTGTCTGCGTGATGTGTGGTCATAATAGAGATCTCGGAAAACTTCCTCTCAAGGTAAGAAACATTAGAGAACTGGTTATTGCTGTTCTTGAGCACGATCGGAAGCAATTACAAAAACAGAGATCTGCTAATTATCCATCTTCTGTTTATGGCTAATTTATGTAATCTGACTGTCTTGAAATTTAGACGTCTGTAGTCAGGAGACCGGGATAAACTTGCGGCGAGAATTTACCCTTACAATGTTTCCGAAACCGGGTGATGGAAAGTGGCCCGATGCTACCAAAGCATGTTCTTTTTCGATTAAATCCATCATCATAGATCTTGATTCTGAAGACTTCTCTTTATCCCTGTCGGGTGCAGGGCTCCAGTGGGTCTCCTCTATTTGAGGGGGAACATGGGCGGCATCACCCACAATGACAGCTTTTTCCCCAGCCGAGGAAATTAGCAAGCTTGTATGACCCGGTGTGTGTCCCGGGGTCGGAAGGGTTGTGATTTCATCGGTAATATTTATCTCCCCTTCTATCAGATCAAGCACATCAGCATCAATGAGGGGTTGTATTTGTTCTTTTAGATATGCAAACGGTCGCGTGTTTACTCTACTTCCAAATAACGTCCAGTCAGCTTTTGAGACAACGTAACGAGCGTTGGGGAATGTGGGAACCCATCCGTGATCGGTCTCGGTCATATTTGTTCCAACATGATCCATATGCATGTGGGTTAGGAAAACGGTATCTATGTTCTGAGGTTGGAAGCCGGCAGCATCTATTTCACCAATAAGGGTCTCTCTGGCTGTTTGCTCTAGATGGTGGTCAAGTTTCCCTAACCCCGTATCGACTAGTACGGTTCTAGAATCAGTGTGAATTATGAAAGAACCGACATTCATGCCTATTTTGGAGTCATGGTAGTCTGAATAAGGTTTCCAGTCCTCCTCGGACTGTGCATTAAAAAACACGTTTTTTTCAAAAGTTAGGTCACCATCTGAAACAGAGTAAATTACAGTGTTACCCACTTTAATGTCTTTGATATTTCTCACAGTGAAGATCCTCTCTGATTCAATTGTGGTATCTGGGAATCACATCTTTCCCAAGAATTTCCATCTGCTGTTGTGTCATTTCTGGCGGGCAGGCAGGTCTGAGAGCAAATTTTGTAACTCCTGAAGATATGTAGCGATCAAGCATTGAGATCAATTCTTCTGGTCTCCCGAATGCGTTCATCTCATTTGGGCTAATGTCATCCCTACGCCTTAACAGATAGGGAGTTGCAAGGGCCTCTGCTTCTCCTCGACTGTCAGCGAAGCAGTAACTAAATATGGCTCCGTAATGATCGTCTTCGATATCATTTCCAAATTCAGAAGCCATTGACTTTATCTTTTTAACTCCCACACCCGCCTCCTCCGGCGTTGCCTGTGATACCAACCAGCCATCCCCGATTTTTGCAGTTCTCCTCAGTGCGGGTTCACTTCTTCCGCCGAACCAAATAGGAGGAAGGCTTTTCTGGACCGGTTTGGGTTGGACAGTCACGTTCGTGAGAGAGAAGTGCTTTCCCCTGTGGGTTACACTATCTTCAGACCAAAGCCGACGTATTATATGGACTGCTTCCTCTGTTCTACTTACGCGAACTCTTTTTTCAGTTCCACAGGCTTCGTACTCTATTTCGTCCTCTGTTCCAAGTCCTACTGCTGGCAAGCACCTGCCGTTGGATAGAAAATCAATGGTTGCCAACTCCTTAGCGAGTATCGTCGGATTTCGTAGTGGAAGTGCTATAACACTTGTGCCGAATTTTAGTTTGGTCGTTCTGGACGCTATGAAAGACATCGCAACCACGGTTTCTAAAGTAAAAGCTGGTGAGACGATACGGTCAGTAAACCAAATTGAATCTACGTCAAGGAATTCCATTCGTTCCGTGTAGTTCCATAGTAGTTGTGGATCCGGTTCCGGGAAGGGCCATCCTCCGAGTGCGATTCCTATTCTTACCTTGTCGTAGCTTATTCCCACCATAGTGGTAATTCCTCCTTGCTCTTATTCAGAGCAATCTAGACGTGCAGGACATCGCAGAGTTCATTGAAATCTCTTGTTATGAAATCAGGTTTATATTCCGACTCGTCGTATGGTAAGTCATACCTGTTTACGTAAGCACCTCTATATCCACTATGTCTTGCGCCCAGTATGTCAAAAGAGTGTGCAGCGACCATCATTATTTGCTGTGGTTCCAAGCCCAGCTTTCTGGCTGCAAAACGATACACGATTGGATGAGGTTTGAAGTTACCGGCAGTTTCTGCCGAAAGAATTTCATGAAAATTTATGTTGATACGATTTTGTGCCAGGTGCTCAAGATAAGGTTGTTCTCCGTTAGATAACATGACCAGGTTGTACTTTGTTCCTAGGCGATTTAGTCCGTCAAGTGCGTCTTTAAACGGTGTTAGAACTTGATAGCTTTCCATAAACTTATCAATTTGATCTTGGCTGAAGTTTATCTTTAGTGTCCGCAGGGTGTAGAGTAAGGCCCGTCTTTTTACAGCCAGATACCCACTGTGTCCCAACATCAGTAAGTTGTCTTGGTACTGTTCGATACGTTGACGATGTCTCCACTGCGCCCATACATCTTCTGCATGTACTGTTTCTCCGACGCCGCATTCGGCCAGAAGTTTTTGTAACGGGGGGGTTAAACTTCCAGCCAAGTCGAGGACAGTGCCAAATATATCGAATGTGAGGGTTGTAACCCCCTCAATCGCATCAATATTCGGTGAATTAATAGGCATTTAGTTTGCCGCTGAGACGGCTAATCCCCACCCGAAGGAACAGCTACAGGATTAATACCTAGAGAGGAAACTTTTTTGAGCATTTCTTCTCTTCGGGAGCCTTCTAATGGAGGGTTTGGAAGTCTTCCACTTCCACAGTCAATGCCAAGTCTTTCGGTTAGCACTGCTTTGGTTCCGCTGTGAACTCCAACTTCCCTCATTATGTCGGTAAATTTTGAGGCATGCGCTTGTGCCTCCCTCGCCCCTTCTATGTCGCCGGATTGCCATTTGTTCCAAATGTCGACCCATAGCTCAGGCGCTGCGCATGGTGGACCGTCAATGCATCCAACAGCGCCAATAGTCAGGGCTGGCAGCATGAGCATACTACTTCCTATGAAGCATTTCAGTCCCATTCTTTCCCATTCTCTTACGTTAGCGAAGTTTACTGAGGAATGCTTTAGTCCGGCGAGTTGAGGAACGCTGTCTTGAATTTTCTTCATCAAGTCTGGCGTGACCTCTACTCCCGTCGACTGGGGGAGGTTGTACACGTAAAATGGCAGGTCAGCGGCGGCGGCTACTGCCTTGTAATGTTCTACGATGGCTTCGTCAGTCTGGCTGTAGAAGAAAGGTGGAACGCAGCAAATTGCTTCCGCACCCACGGAGGCGGCGTGTTCTGCCATCCTAACTGACCTCTCTGTGGTAGGAGCTCCGACATGCATGATGTTATTGATTCGTCCTGCGTTCACTTCAGCTGCTGCGGAGACAATGCGCATATTCTCTTCATCATCAAGTAATACGCTCTCACCATTTCCTCCTGCAACCCAAAATCCTCCGACTCCGGCCTGAATATTGAATTCCATCACCTCACGAAAAGCTTGTTCGTTGAATGATCCGTCACCATTAAGTGGGGTTGCGATTGCTGGAAAAATCCCTTCGTATGCTGCCATTACTATCTCCTGAATATTCACATTAAAATCAGTTTTTCAGCCTATATCATAACGTCTTGAGTCTACGTGTTGAGAGCGCATTTTAGCACGTAATTTTTTCATGCACCTGTACTCGAGCTTTACTTGCTCTGCTTGGCTCTTTAGTAAATCGATTTGTAAAATTATCTGCTACGTTTATGTTTGGTTGGCGTGTATTTATAGCTTTAAAATTGCTGTATAGCGTAATAGGTATTTACAGGGACTGAAATTTATGAGGACCGTTTGGGCTAATTCAAAAATTACTATCGCAATTACCGCATGGTTTTTTGTCTCTGCTGGACTTGCGTGTAATTTAGGTGTAGGTGGATCAACTGATGAAAACACATTGACGAATATAGGGAACTTTTCAACTGTCGTTCCAGTCAACCAGAGCGGTGTTACACAGTCGGAATTTCCCGATGATGAAAATATATCTGGGACTTTAATTGTGGTTGTAGACTCTGTTAATAATCCCAATGGGTTGCCTAGATTTTGTACGTCGGGTTGTGCCGAAACGATATATGCCTCTGGTATTACCGATGTCCTATTTAATTCCGTGGTTAAAGAAGATTTATTGACTACAGAGCCTATGCTCGCACTCTCATATGAGATGGGACCGGGTTTGGATTTCACACTGCTTAAACTTAGGGAAAATGTTCAATTTCATGGCGGGTACGGTGAAATGAAAGCAGGAGACGTTAAGTTCTCTTTTGATGATGCTAATTCTAGAAGCACACCATCATCCATTCACGGACAATCCAGAGCTTTTGCAGATCTTATCAGGAATATAGAAGTAGTTGATGATCATACGTTGAAACTGAATTATGGAAATTTTGATTCCCGTGGGCCGTTACATCACTTTAGTCTCTTTTGGAAAACTGCCGGAATAGTGAGCACAGCAGTTTTTGATGAACATGGCTCGTCTGGTATGCAAAATATTTATGTAGGGGTAGGAGCGTTCGAAAATCAAGAATGGAGTAGAAATGGAAAGATAGTTGGGCACGCTTTTGTCGATTATTGGGGAGCATCTCTAGGTGAAGGTCCGTTCGTAGAGAAGGTGATATTTTTGGAGGTTCCGGAAGCTTCGGTAAGACTGGCAATGTTGGAATCAGGAGAGGCGCAGATAGCCCAGGCGCAGTCCAAAGACTACTCCTCACTGTTAGAGAAGGGATTTATACCTAACAAGGGGGCTCAACACAATGTTATTCATAATGTCTCTATGGTTGGAAACTATTGGGAAAAACATAATCCTTTAGATGATTCGATTCTGGATCGTCGGAGAGACACATCTTTACCATGGGTTGGTGATCCTTTTGAAAATGGGATTTATGACGAAAAATCCAAATCTATGCTTAACTCCAAGAAGGTTCGCAATGCTCTTGCGTGGAGTGTAGATAGACAGACACTTCTTGACGATGTTCTTGATGGTTTCGGATATGTTAACCATCAACCTTATTTGTCCGTGAACAATAAACATTACACGGACGAATGGGGTTGGGGTCTAGATTATGAAAAAGCTAATGAATTGCTCGTGGATGCAGGGTATGGAGGTGGATTCTCTCTGGATCTGTGGGTAGGGTCGTCCGGTATAAGTTCTGAATTGGGTGAATGGTTGGGGAGAGCATGGCAGAAAAATCTGGGTATCAATGTCAATTTAATAGATACTGCATATGAAGTGTATCGACCGGGACTGGTTGCCCGGACCAGTAAATTGCCCGGAATAAATGCATGTCGTCAAGAAAACCATTCTAATCTACCCTATGACTGGGCTCATGGATTTGATGTAAGTTCTTTTTCCAATGGAAGATATGGTGCCGGGCAGGAAATCCCCTACGCCTCTAAGACATTTGAGCTTATGCTAGGTGAGTTGGATATTGGGGTTCGGAAGGAATTGGCGTCCGAATTCTTTAGAGAAAATAGAGTCTGGGCGAATTGTATTGGAATCGTCGAAGAACAATTGTGGCCTTTTTCCGATCCTAAAACTGTAGTGGGCTGGGATCAGAGGCCAACTGCTGTTCAGAATTTGGCTGGGATTAATAACGTTCGGACAGTCACGTTAAAGTAGCTATTGTCTTGTCTGATCGATGTAAAATTAGTTTTAACGGAATTCCCGGTATTTTTATGCAATTAGGCAGTTATACCCATCTACAGTAGACTGGCAAAATTTCTTGAGGGATAGATTTGAAAAATATAAGAGATCGTCTTTATATGCTGATTATCATTACGGGAGTCGCCAATGTTATGGGAGTATTGGGACAAGGAAATGCCAATATCGCTGACGGTGTAGTGTTGGCGGTAGTAGTGCCTGCATGGATACTTTATACTGTAGTTCCCTTACTTATGGTGGTTTCCTCTCTGGTTACAGTCGCGTTTGTCCGTCGTGGAGAAATACCATTTTTGCCAAACGAAGGTGATACCTCACCGGAACCTGAAACGTTCACGGCTACCAGTGGTTTTTATATAGTGCCTGAACCTACAAACACATCTAATGTTGAGATCGAAGAGCCAGGAAGAGCCCCTATCCCAATCAATGTGTATGAAGCGCCATCTACTACTCCATCTAATCCGGCGATGGACATACCTATTCCAACAATTTCAACATTTAAGGTTCCTGGTAAACCAACAGATATTTTCTTTATGGAAGATTCCCTATGGGTCTCATCACAGGATGAAGACGGTATCGCAAATTACACCACTGATGGGACACTTATCTCTTCTATGCCTTTGCATCCATATCCGAAGAGCTTGGCCCATGATGGAGATGAGCTGTGGGTAAGCACTTATTTTGCTGTCAGGACTTTTGACCTTCAGGGAGGAATGGGAAGTGCCCCTGTAGAGCTTCGTAGGCCAACGGACATGTTATACGCAGGAGATGCAATGTGGATTGCTAATTCTGATAGAAATGTTGTTACACGGATCACCAAAGATCGTGAGAGCGTGCAAAATATTCAGACAGGTTCAAATCCCCAGAAGCTGGCTTTTGATGGTGAGCATGTTTGGGTGGTTGATAGTGCTGATGACACACTAACTAAAATTTCTAAGGATGGTGAGGTTGTTGGTAGTTGGAGTGTTGGTTCCGGTTCGCGAGGTCTTGCTTATGGCAATGGACATATATGGGTGGTGGACTCTCTTG
>MDTE01045173.1_pt1 | contig 19174 bp, 17 predicted proteins | sample 811231 | NCBI WGS metagenome assembly MDTE01 (sample SAMN05326651, study PRJNA326480) | marine metagenome | isolation source: seawater | place: Indian Ocean: Red Sea | collected 2010 | reverse complement strand
GATTCGCATGAAAATCGGGGTTAGTACTATTGAGTTCAATAGCTCTAACAATCATTTCTTTTCCGCGATCTAAGTCACCACACTGGAACTTTATCAACCCAAGTAAATGTGCAGCATCTGGATTGGACGGATCATCTTCTAAGATTTTTATGTAGTATTTTTCAGCTCTTTTAAAGTTCCCTGACTTATGGAGCATGATAGCATTTTCTAACATATTGTTACCTTGCATCGAATCTTCCAATTATTACCTATCAACGTTATTATGAAACTTACTAAATTATGGTAAATTCAAACTGGGTAAGATGCGTTAGCCCTATTCATGCATAAGATACCAAAAAAAAATATCCAGGCAGTGGATTACTGACATGAGCAATTATTTTAATGTTATCTCACCGGTTGATGGAAGCGTCTATGCTAAACGTGCATTCGCTAATGAAAACGAAATCGATAACGCTATATCAGCCGGTTCTGCTGCGCAAAAACACTGGGCGAAGGTTTCTATAGAAGACAGGAAAAAAATTTGTATGCGAGCGTTGGGTATTTTTGAAAAATCAAAACACAATATTGCTCAAACCTTAACTTGGCAAATGGGGAGGCCCATAAGGTACGCAGATGGCGAAATATCCGGATTTTTAGAACGCGCCCACTTCATGATCGCTGCAGCTGAAAACGCATTAAAAAATGTTCCTTGTCAAAGGAAATCAGGCTTTAACCGTTTTATCAAACGTGAACCATTGGGGTTAATTGCAGTTATCGCGCCTTGGAATTATCCCTACCTAACATCAGTAAATACTATTATCCCAGCCATTATGGCCGGTAACACCGTAATACTAAAACACTCTAAGCAAACACCCCTTTGTGCAGAACAATATGCGAAAATACTCAAAAAAGCTGGGCTTCCAGAAGGCGTTTTCCAATTCCTGCATCTTTCTCACAAAGATACATCTCGCCTAATTAAAGCCCCAGAAATTAATTTTGTGACATTTACTGGCAGTGTTTCTGGAGGAAAAGCTATTGAAAAAACCTTAGCTGGCTCATTTGTAAACGTCGGCCTTGAACTGGGTGGGAACGACCCCGCTTATGTAAGGTCTGATGCGAATCTTAATTATACAATTGAAAATCTAGCTGATGGTGCCTTCTTCAACTCTGGTCAATCATGTTGTGGAATCAAACGAATTTATGTCAATAGAGAAATTTACCCATATTTTTTGGAAGGGTTTATTGAAAAAATAAAATGCTATAAACTAGGGGATCCAACAAAACTAGATACGACACTTGGCCCACTTGTCAGTGTATCTGCTGCAGATAACATTAGGGCGCAAGTCACAAAAGCTAAGGACTCTGGAGGTCAAACAACAATAAATCAAAATCTATTCCCTGCTGATACCCCCGGATCACCCTACATGACACCTCAGGTAATGATTAATGTAGACCATTCAATGGATATTATGAGAGAAGAAACCTTTGGTCCATTAGTAGGGATTATGCGTGTATCTTCTGATAGTGAGGCAATTACGTTAATGAATGACAGTCGATTCGGCCTAACAGCCTCTGTCTGGACCCAAAATCTTGATGTGGCAAAAAAAATTGGTGAAAATGTAGATACTGGAACTTGGTTCATGAATCGTTGTGATTATCTTGACCCTGAATTGGCGTGGACCGGAGTGAAAGAATCCGGTCGAGGGTGTACACTCTCCCCATTGGGTTATGAAAGCCTGACGCGACCGAAATCTTTCCACCTAAAAACGGAAATTTGATTGTTTCTTAAGTTAATATAAGGATCTATAGGTAAAATGATATCACTTTCCAATAATTGGAACTATCCCACAACAATCCGTTTTGGCATTAATCGTATCTCTGAATTAGCAGATGCTGCAAAAACTCTAAATATCACAAAACCGCTATTAATTACTGATCCCGGTTTAGAAAAATTACCAATGATCAAATCAGCTTTAGCAACTAACCAAGAAAACGGATTGATTACAAAAATTTTTTCCAAAATCAAATCAAACCCTAATAGTAAAAATGTAATAGATGGTGTTAATCAATATAAAAGTGGATGCCATGATGGTATTATTGCCTGGGGTGGTGGAAGTGCTATGGATACTGCGAAAGCGGTTGCATTAATGGTTAGTCAAACACGTCCAATATGGGATTTTGAGGATGTTGGTGAAAACTGGAAACGAGCAAACTCAAAAACAATAGCTCCAATAATTGCTGTGCCGACTACATCAGGAACCGGATCTGAAGTAGGACGAGCAAGTGTCATTGTAGACGAGAAAAAAAATGAAAAAAAAATAATATTCCACCCAAAAATGTTACCATCAATTGTAATTTGCGACCCCTCACTTGTTGTTACCCTTCCGCCCAATATCACCGCTTGGACTGGAATGGATGCTTTAGCCCATTGCTTTGAAGCATACTGTGCCCCTAATTATCATCCTATGGCTGATGGCATAGCAATCGAAGGAATGCGTTTGTGCAAAAATTGGCTTCCACTAGCTTATAAAGACGGGTCAAATTTGCCAGCAAGAGCTCATATGATGTCTGCTGCTGCTATGGGAGCAACTTCTTTTCAAAAGGGGTTAGGTGCTATACATTCCCTTAGCCACCCGGTCGGTGCTGTCTATGATACCCATCATGGCATGACAAATGCAACCGTCATGCCTTATGTCATGATGCACAATAAAAAAGTCATTTCTGAAAAAATGGAATATCTTTCCGTAACTTTAGGTTTAAAAAGAAAATCATTTTCAGGAGTCCTTGAGTGGGTTCTCGATTTGCGAAAAATGTTTGATATACCGCATACTTTAGCCGACTTAAACGTAGACGAAGATCAACTGGTAAAGTTTTCTGAAATGGCTTCTGCTGACCCCACGGCAAGCACCAACCCCATACCAGTTGGAGCAAATGAATTACTTTCAATTTACCAACAGGCATTCCGAGGAAATTTATAGAAAATTGATAAGTGACCAAATTTTCGTAACTAGCGATGTCACTAACTCACTTTTTTTTCGACCACCAACTAAAATCTTTTAATATCTCCTTGGCTGCATTTCGACCTGGTATCCCTGTAACACCTCCCCCGGGATGAGCACCCGCACCACATAAATACAAACCGTGTAATGGCATTCGATAGTCTGAGTAACCAAGCAGGGGTCGAGAACTCCAAATTTGGTTTAGGGTCAAGGACCCATGAAATATATCTCCACCAAGCAAACTAAACTCTCGTTCGAGATCTAATGGGCTCAGAATTTGCTGACCTATAATACTTGACCGGAAATTAGGAGCAAATTCAGTAATTAAATTGATCACTGAATCAGCTGCTTGTTCCCTACACATATCCCAGTTCTTAGCATCAGGTAATTTTGGAGAAAAGTGCTGACAAAACAAGCTAGCAACATGCTTCCCCTCCGGAGCTAAGCTTGGGTCAAGGGTGCTCGGGATAACGATTTCTACAATTGGCCTCTTAGACCAACCGATTTTTTTTGCATCTTCAAATGCCTGGTGTTGATAATCAAGAGTTGGTGCCAAAACAATACCTGCTCCATGATGATCCGCCGTATCTTTCCCCGGCAAACATAAAAAATCAGGCAGCTCACCTAATGCAACATTCATACGAAAAGAGCCTGACACACATTCGTAACGGTTAATGCGATTTAAAAAATCCAGTGAAACATAACTTGGCTCCACTAAAGTATCGAAAAGTAATTTCGGATTCATATTTGAAACAATTACACGCCCGTAAATGGCTTTACCGCCTTCTAATTCTACCCCAATAGCCCTTTTTTTGTCGTTTATAAGTAAACGAGTTACAGGAGACATTGTTTCAATTAACACACCGGCCTTTCTTGCGGAACGAGCTATAGCATCACTGATAGCACCCATCCCTCCAATTGCATGCCCCCAGGAACCCTGTGGCATTATTTCCCCAAGACAGTGATGCAGCAAAACATAAGCTGTACCTGGATGGTGAGGACTAACAAAATGTCCAACAATACCATCAAATGCTAATAACGCCTTGATAGATTCACCTTGAAACCATCGGCTAAGAAATTTCGATGCGCTTACAGTAAATATCTCGAGTAAATTGTTCTGAACTTCAATATCTAAGCTTAAAAACTGTTTGCTCGCCTTCCACCCTTTCCACAATTCCCGTAATCCACCACGAAGGTTGGGTGGTGTATTATATAATTGTTCACGTATTACCTTTGATACTCCTTCAAGAGCTGAATGATAACCTTTAAGTGCATTTGAATCTCCTCGACATTGGATACCTATCTCATTGGAAAACCGTTTATGGTCAGCATAAGCTCTAAGACAACCTCCATTTTCAGTTGGCAAGAAATTGGACATGGGGCGCGGAACTAATTTTAACCCATTCTCGAACAGCCCTAAATCCGCAACGACCATAGGACTAAGCAACCCTACAGTATATGAACAAGTAGAATTTCGAAACCCAGGGGAAAATTCTTCTGTAACAGCAGCTCCGCCAACCACTGGGCGTTTTTCAAGAACTTTAACTGAAAGGCCGGCCTTAGCAAGGTAAGCAGCACATACGAGTCCATTGTGACCACCACCTATAATAACAGCGTCAAAATTATCCGAACTCAATTTTTTACCTGTGTTAGCACTTGAGTTTCAATCCAGTTACGGATTTCTGTATACCTATGATTCGGATTTAAGAGGTCATCGTCGATCCCTAATTGCCAGGAAATGTCGGAACGTCCTGGGTCTGCGTGTAACTTCTCAAGCATTTTTATGTAATAATTTGCATCGACCCCATCAAGAAAAAATCCGTCCTTAATCATCTCTTCTACATTCATCTTGAAGAGAGAGGCTAAATATTTCAAATTAAACTCGGGATGATATTGGAAACCCCAAAATTGGGATGATTTTAAGTTATAAACAGCAGCCTGCACTTCACTATGACTATTACTAGCTAGAACCATTGCGTGTTCTGGAAGCCTGCTTATTTCATCCATATGAACACAAAGGCTATCGAAAACCTTAGATTTTCCACAAAACATTTTGTGCGAACGACCAGCCTCCGTTAAGAGAATCTTTCGTGCGACCCCAATTTCTCGACCATTAGTATTTGGCTGGACCACTCCACCTAGAGCAACCGTAGCTAACTGAAGCCCCCAACAGCTCCCTAACAAAGGAATCTCTGCTTCAAAAATAGAACGAACTAAATCTATTTGTCTGTTAACTCTTGGGTTTGCTCGATCGTACACATGTAAATGCGATCCACCAATAATTGCGCCATCGAATTTTGCTATGTCTGCACCCTTTGGAAGCTCCTGGTCCAAATCTGCTCCATGCAGGAACTCAATCCTAGTTTGTGGGAAGAGGGCTCGAACGACACCAGCGTAACGTTCGCTACCGGTCTCACTACCATGATTATGCTGGAGTTCACACCGATCGCGTGGGTTCCCTTCTATAATCAAAATACAGGGGTCCTTATTTTGCAAATCTATCTCCGCAACTGCATCATAGGTAAAACCAATCGATGTACCCAGTTTCTTACTTCAATCTGCCGAACATCTTCACTGGTTATGTCAGAATCGATGCCCAAAAGCCACGAAAGATCAAACCGCGAAGGGTCGGCATTTAAAGTTTCAAGAAATTCAACATAACGCTCTCCAGCTCTTCGGGTTTCAAAAAATTTTAACTCTATTAGTTTTTCAAGCCGACACCACGTGAGCCGTGCAATTTCGTGTAAGTCATATTCTGGATGATATTGCAGTCCCCAAAAGACCCCGCCATTATAGACAACTGAAATTGCCTGGATTTTTGTAAAAGCGTTTCCTGCAAGATTTACACTGCCAGGTGGCAGGTGAGTTATCTCATCGACATGACTAATAAAAGCATCAAAAACTTTTGATTTGCCTTCATACATAGGATGCGCCCTTCCCTCAGGCGTCAATTCTATCTTACGCGCAATCCCCATTTCACGTCCGTTTGGGTTTGCCCGACAAATGCCGCCAGCGGCAACTGCTGCAATTTGTGCTGCCCAACAACTCCCAAAACTAGGGATTTTAACGTCAAACACAGACCGGCATAAACTAATTTGATTTCTAACTTCCGGTGAATCATCATATACCGTAAGGCTGCACCCAGTCCATGCTACACCATCAAACTCAGCTAATGAGTTGCCTGGCGGAATAACTGCATCAGGATCACTTGGGTAAAGAATTGCACACATAGATGATGGTACAATCTTCTTTAACATCTTCACATACAGCTGCCCTGCTGTAGTTGCGCCCCCAGCGGCCAACTCATCTCGAGCACTTTTTTTGTACCCATCTATGATTAAAAATTTTGGACTAATTGATTTACCCTCTCCCTTCTAGCTTGAAGTCAGTTGTCGGATAATCATTGGAAGGTCTGAATGTCGCTCGCAAATGGCATCTGCAGACGTGGTTTCTTTATCATCATCGCGCTTCCCAGTAAATAAAATAGCTTTCATGCCCAACGCCTGTGGTCCTTTAATATCATTATGATCTCGATCCCCGATATGAATCATTTGATTTAAGTTGCAACCTAATTGTTTAGCGGCAGAGGCAAACATATCGACATGCGGTTTAGAATGTCCAACTTCGTCAGAAAATGCATACCCAGAAAAGTACCTGCTAAGGTCATGCAACTTGAGCAAGCTCCGAAGCCCGCTCCCCGGTGTAATTATAGTATCTGAAACAATACATAATTTGTAATTAAATGATAATTCTCTAAGCGCGTCACCAACCCCATTAATTGGATCTGGAAAAATATCTACCTCCATATTTTCAACAGCGCTTACTAACTGATTTAACGAATTTTCTGATAATGATAACCCAAGACCATTAAGAAGAATTTTCACCCGCACCCGATATGGCCAAGTTATGGAATAATTTCTCCAACACTCTAAGAACGCTGCATCTATTACCGTGCTCCCTAACCTCACTTGATCTACGGAGATTTGGTTTTCTTTTGTTACTGCCTCACACAGCAATTCTAATCGATGCTCTTGTTTCCTTGCTAAACCAATTTTTCTTCTTTTCGGCTCATCAGAATCATCATCTATTATGGTATCCCACAAATCAAATGTAATAGCCTTAATAGTACTGCTCAAAGCCAGAACCCCTCAAACTGGAGTTGGTATTAATCTAATGACGACCCAAAACTATCAGTACGGTATAATATTGCACAGAGTTTACTATAGAGGGATTTTTTACTAACCCAAATGCAAAACTAGCACAATTTAAAATGTATACATTTTAACAGAATAGTCTAAGAGTTTTTGCCAGACACCTTGAAATAATCTGCTGTAGAGTTTTATTGAGTACCTTAGAAATATATTTTTTAAACCAAGAGACGCTTTTTCTTGAAAGGAATAAATATAATTAGCAAACTAGTGCAACTCTATCGCGGGACATTATGGTCATTGCTGTCGACCTTGACATATCGTCCAAGAGGATCTTCTGTCTTATAGCATGTAACCTTGCTCAGCTCCTTATAGCAATACCGCTTGGTTTTTGGTGGCTGCAATGCATCCTCTTTACAATAGCTCAATCCACGCTCTCTCCTGACAGAAGAACAATCCTTTCCACTTACATATGAAACTATGTTATCACTAATGGTCTTCTCCGTGCTCATCAATGTCAAAACTTCTATTTGACTTGCCACTGGGAAACCCGCAGAACCAATTACACATGCATTTAAAGCTATCGCCAAAGGAACTATAGCAAACTTTATTAGAAAGTTCATAAATGCTCTCAAATTAAAAATTTATTAGCTGATAGGTCGCAATTAATACTATATAAGGTATATAAAACAAATTTAGAATTAATATAAGTTTAAAACAGCCTACAAAAATGTTGAAAGAAGAAGTCTTGGATACTTAAATGACTCTTCATGAACGGGGATTAATATCATGACTTCTACCCGATCGAATCCGGGTTCAATTGGTTGGGAAGCTAGGGATTTTTCTTTGAAAGGTGTTGATGGTCGACACTGGAAAATTAGAGATGTAAAAGGAACTAAAGGTCTTGTGGTAATGTTTATTTGCAATCATTGTCCTTATGTCCGAGCAATTACCACGCGCCTTGTCAGCGACGCGCACGAGATGTCCCTCTTAGATATTGGGCTAATTGCAATTATGCCGAATGATACAAAAATTTCACCAGGCGACGCTTTTGATAAGATGGTTGATTTTTCAAAAGCATGTAAATTCAACTTTCCCTATGTTATTGACCAGACCCAAGATACAGCGAAAAGCTACAAAGCATCCTGCACTCCCGATTTTTATGGGTTTAATTCTAATCTAAAGTTACAATACCGCGGAAGATTGGACGATAGCGGACGCGAACCACCTGTCGAAGGAAACCGCCACGAACTGCTAGAGGCAATGTATTTGATTGCAACTACCGGTTGCGGCCCAGAAATCCAACATCCAAGTATTGGCTGCTCAATAAAATGGCGACCATAATCAACAAACAAATTTGTGTTAAATTCTCACACAGGATATTTTCTTGTTAATTATTCTCAGATTTTACATTTGTCATGGAGATTGCATTGGCTGATTACACAGAAGACGCATTGTTTCGAGAGATAGATGAAGAGTTAAAACAAGATCGCGCACTAAAGATTTGGAAAACTTATAAGCTATATATAATTACAGCCGTTCTCTTGCCGGTGGTTATTGTGGTTGGGTATCAAAGTTGGCAATCTTGGGCTTTAACCGAACGCATTGAGCTCAGCGAGCGATACTATAAAGCAACCAAATTGCTGGAAGATTCTCCAACCAAGGCAAACGATATGCTTCTTAGGTTGGCTCAAGATGGTCATATGGGATATAAATTGCTTTCGAAATTCCAAACTGCTGCAACACTTGCTAAGAATAAGAACGGGGTGGCTGCAATGCAGGTATATGAAAGTCTTGCCAATGATAAAAAAATTAGCAAGATATATAGTGATTTGGCTCGTCTTCTATATGTTATTCAATCTATAGATTTGGGAGTAAAGGCAGATTCTGTAATAATCAATGAATTGTCTACTCTCGCTAGCAAAGAGAACCCATGGCGTTACACGGCTCTAGAATTGAAAGCTCTCTTAAGCAAGAAAATTGGGAAGACGAAAGAAGCAAAAGAAATTTACCAAAAACTTCTTGTTGACCCCAAAACATCGTCAGGTATCCGGCAACGATCCCAGGCTATTATGCTAACATTACAAAATTAACTTAATTTAGATTTTTGATATGACTGTGAAAAAAAATTTAACCCCCAATCAAGTTCACACAGCATTTAAGACCCTCGCTGTCATGCTTCTTCAATTTTTCCTTTTTGGATGTGAAATACCTGAATTCGATTTCTTAAACGAAATAGGGGAGGAGAAGCTTAAGGGGAAAAGGATTAGCGTATTATCACACTATAGTGAACTCATACCTGACGAAGAAGCTTCAAAAGAGCCTATTTTGTTACCGGCACCTTCTCCGAATGAAGATTGGCCCGTCGCGGGGGGGTATCCTAATCATGCAATGCATCATATGGAAATCAGAGACGCAATAACTGAATACTGGAGCGTTGATATTGGAGCAGGAGCAGAAAGCGAGGCACGCTTTATTTCTACACCCGTGGTTGCAAAAGGCAGTATCTATGCAATGGATACTCTATCAGCTGTAAGCGCATACAATACAAGAAACGGTGAACGCATCTGGAAGGTTCATTTAGAACCAGATTACGATGAAGGCCATATCGGTGGAGGAATTGCATACGGGAATCAAGTAATTTTTGTTGCAACTGGGTTTGCCGACGTTATTGCGTTAAATGCAAACACAGGAAGGGTTATTTGGCGCCAGTCTGTAAATAGCCCAATGCGAGCTTCACCAGTTGTTCGCGGAGGTAGAGTATTTGTCGTAACTGTCGATAACAAGCTGTTCGCATTAAATGCCAATAATGGAGAGATACTTTGGACTCACAACGGCGTTGCTGAATCAGCCTCGTTACTAGGAGGGGCAAGCCCGGCTGTTGGTTCTGGTACGGTTGTCGTTGCATACTCCTCAGGAGAGTTGTTTGCACTAAAAGTTGAAACCGGTCGGGTGCTCTGGCAGGACTCTTTGTCGTCACTACGCAGAACTAACAGTGTTTCATCTTTATCTCATATACGCGGTCGTCCTATTATTGATAGGGGAAAAGTCTTTGCTGTAAGCCACAACGGCCTGATGGTATGCATTGACTTACGAAATGGCCAAAGAATTTGGGAGAGTAAAATTGGCAGTGCTGCTAGCCCATGGGTAGCTGGAAATTATCTATTTTTGATTACAAATGATATGGAAATAGCCGCCATCAATAGAGAACGAGGAACAATAATATGGGTGCGTGGTCTACCTCGTTTTGAAAATCCAAGATCCCGAACAGATCCCATCATATGGACTGCTCCCGTGCTCGCGAGCGATCGGTTGATAGCTGCTGGAAGCCATGGTTACGCTTTAGCTATCTCACCCTACTCAGGCCAAATTCTAGGAAGAGTTGACTTGCCTGATGGAGTTGATGTCCCCCCGATAATTGCACAAGGAAATGTTTATTTTCTTGCAAATGATGCCGAATTAGTAGCCTACCGATAAATCTCTAATAATTATGTATTCTTGAGTAACTAATTTTCTGGTCACCCTATGTTAATGAGAATTGTCATTGTTGGTCGCCCCAACGTTGGAAAGTCTACACTTTTCAACCGGTTTGTTGGGAAACGCATAGCTATCGTAAATAACACACCGGGCATCACCCGTGATCGCCGAGAAGGCAAAGGTCAAATTGGAGACTTGACCTTTATTGCGATAGATACTGCCGGCTTTGAGGAAAATATTACCGAATCGCTGAAGTCTGAGATAAGGATGCAAACGGTGAATGCAATTATGGGGGCTAATTTAGCTGTTTTACTTTATGACGCAAAAAATGGGGTGACCCCTCTGGATCGCTCATTCGCTAATTGGTTAAGAAAATTCGAAATCCCAGTTATTCTTATTGCAAACAAATGCGAAGGGAGGATTCAGGAAGCAAGCATAGTTGAAGGGTGTTCATTTGGCTTTGGTAATCCAGTACCTATTTCCGCTGAACACGGAGAAGGAATGGCTGACCTGTATTCATCTATTAAAACTTGTACTGAAAAACTTCTAGAAAAAGAACCAATGCTCGAGCATGGCACTGATGAAAGTAAGGCCGACCAATTCCAGGAGAAACCTATTACACAAATAGCAATAGTTGGGCGACCCAACGTGGGAAAATCGACCCTCCTTAATCAATTGATAGGGCAAAACCGAATGGTAACTGGTCCTGTGCCAGGAATAACTCGCGATACGATAGGTGTAACGTTCAACTATAAAGACCAATGTATAAAAATATTTGATACAGCAGGATTACGAAAAAAAGCACGAATAACAGATAAAATTGAGAACTTATCTAACGCGGATACTCTTCGTGCCATTAAATTTGCACAGGTGGTAATTTTGCTTCTTGAGCCAAATACCGTTTTAGAAAAACAAGACCTAAACATTGCTCGTATAGCAATTAAAGAAGGAAGGGGTCTTCTGATTTCTATCAACAAATGGGATACCTGCAAGAAGAAAAATATAATTCTGCAAAACATACAAAAAAAACTTGAGACATCACTTCCTCAGATCTATGGGTTGCCTGTCATCCCAATATCTGCGCTTACTGGCTATAATGTTGAAAAGCTCATCCCAAAAGTTTTTCAAATCTTGCAAGTCTGGAACTTGAGAGTTCCAACTGGAAAATTAAACAAATGGCTACAAAAAGCATTAGAAAGGCACCCTCCACCACTAGGCCAAAATGGTAGACGTATTGCTATCCGGTACGCTACACAAATTAAGACACGCCCACCGACATTTAGTTTGCATTCTAGCAGCATCGACAAACTTCCAAGAAACTACTTCCGTTATCTAATGAATGCGCTCCGAAGTGATTTCAAAATACTCGGTGTCCCAATTCGTTTGCGCGCCCAAAAAAACAAGAACCCATACGATTGAAAGTATAGAAGCTAGTAATTTTTTTGAGTATTTTTACCATTATTTGATGATGAAGTTTATAAGACTACACTTTTAAGTCTGCCAACACTGCAGAAAAAAATGGACATGCTCTTTAACTTTTCACAAGAATTCAACTAAGGACGTATTGTCAGTAAATCGAAAAAACCAACCCGAATTAACATTTTTTGCACGTCCATCACAGTTTGGAGCAGATAGTCCAGATTGCATATCCCTTAAATTTACAATCCTAAAATCAAAACTGACACGTGCTCGAAGGCTATCTTCTGCCGTACTCTCATGCAGGTGAGCCCCTGAAAAGGCAACCATATCACCTGGATCTGCTATCACCGACACCCTTGCTCCAGTCGTTTCCTCAAGAAGTCTCGGTATTGTTGGGTAATGACTCTTTTTATTAAAATGTCGAGACTTGCGTAACTCGGTAATATCCCAATCTTCCGAATTATTTGCAATAGGCTTTAACCAGTAATCCGGAAATATCGTAATCGTGCGGGCCTTAGAAATCGGGCAGATTGGAGCCCAAAGATTAATTTGCTGATAAATGTTTGAGCACCATGTGTCGCGATGGGGCCACAACTTCCTTGCCCGGCCAGTCTGGTGCCCACCCCCTGGGGGCACTACCCGTAAGACAAAACGATCACAAAAAGCATCACTTTTTTTTATTCCAAGAACAACAAGCAAATGTGCGAGAATCTGTCTAACTCTCTTGTCATTATTGAATTTTTTACATAACACTGTAATACGGTTGGAATACTCACTTATTGACAGGCTTTGGTGTGCATATTCGAGTTCAAAGGGCTGAAAAATAGTTTTTGAAAGATTTAAAGCATATTCACATAGCTCCAACATGGGTGGTACTTGCCTTTGAATTAATAAGTCTCCTCTCAAAAGGAGTTGGGCTCGCGCTTCCGTCGATAGAATTGCCGGGTGGGAAATGAAACTCAACCTCCACCTCGGTGAAATGCCCTGTCAAAGTATTGTAGAGCTGTCTTGAAATTTTTTTCTGTATATCCCTGAAAAACCATGGTTACAACGGTTTTTGGTATTGAAAGCAAGGCAATATGACGCATGCTTTCTTTTCCTAACTGAATAGTCCACATTCCCTCAAGGCTCTCGATCTGCACATAAGAACCCCTAACTCTATAAGCTTTCCCACGAAGAGCGTTTGGAAGCCAACGAAAAAAATCGGAGTGAGTCAGCGCCATCTCTTTTTTAACTATAAATTTTTCTTGTTCCATGTTACCCACCCGCCACCGGAGGCCAAACAGCCACTACATCTCCTTCTTCCAAGATGATTTTTTTACGTTCGCTTGGGGCAGCATAATGACCATTTATAAGCACTAAATGGCAATATTCATTGGGGACATTATAAGAATCAAGAATGGATTGAACATTTGTTTTAACAGCTATTTTAAGGACAGCTTCATTTTTTTTTCCAGAACTCGGAAGGTATTTGGATAACATAGCGTATAGCTTGAGTGTGATGTTAATTTTTTCAATATTTGGATCACCAAGTTTATCAACCCCTAAGCTTTTTTCTCTTTCATCAATTGCAATTTTTTCTTCTTTTATATGTTCAGTTAACCTGTTTTTATCGGCTATTTTTTTTAAATCATTTGCAAAATCTTTTCCAATTTCTGCATTTTTTCTCTTAAACTTCCGAAACGTATGTATATGGCTATACGCTGTAGTGCTTTCAATATAAGCCTCGACAATTTGATTTGGATCAACCATTAGCCGATCTTTCCAGGAGCCTAATTTCAATGATGTCTGAATTAACCCACGTACTATCCCTATATTCTCGGTCCGACCTATCAAAAGAGCACCAACCAAACGATCCTCATCAAAACTTAAAACCGTATAACGGAAATTTTCCTCATCTAAACGCTTGACCTGGTGTCCCCCTTCTATTCCTTCCCACAAGCCAAAAGAGCAAGAAACTAGCCCTAGCGTATCAAGTACATTCATGTTGAGGCTGCCACGGTAGTTGATATCCTGGCCCGTCATGCTCAATGAAGCAATCCGCCCATGCTCGACTCCCGTGGGCTGCACTGCATGGACTGACCAACCCGAAGTCAGAAAATCTGGCCCTTGCGCTACATCCCCAGCAGCGTAGATATTCTGAATATTAGATTCCAACTTATTGTTAACTATTACACCTTGATCAACCTTGATACTACTACCTTTTAAAAAAGAAATATTTGGTTTTACACCAGTTGCAACTACAATGACGTCAGCTTGAATTGTCTTACCATTTTCAAGCATTACAGTTTTTTTATTTTTACAATCTTCAATTCCAATGACGCTAGTTGAAGTCAGAACGCTAATACCTCGGCCTAAACACCATTTTTTTATTAAGTCTCCCGCAGTTTTATCCATCATCCTTGGTACCATCCGGTCTTCAATTTCAAGAACCGTTAACTTGGCACCAGATAAGGAAAGTGCTTCCATTATGATACATCCAATAAATCCAGCCCCAATCAAAACGACCTCAGTTCCTTGGTTCAAGATTTTAAGGATCTTGCGCGCATCTTTAAGCGTCCAACAATGATATATATTCGAACCGCTTATTCCCGGAATCCGTGGTTTTAAAGGAGTTGAACCTGTTGCAAGAAGCAGTCTATCAAACGAAAGTTGGTCAGTGGAATTTAATGTTACAACATTCTGTTCAGAAGATACTTTTTCTACTCTGCCCTTTAGACATTCTATCTGTAATCTTTCAAAGTGACCTTTCTTCTTTCGGAGGCGAAGAGCGCTTTCAGGAATTTGCCCAGTTAAGAAATATGGCAATGCCATTCGCCCGTAAGGTGTTTCTTCTTCACCATCGATCAAAATTATTGAACTGTTGGGATCGTGTTTGCGAAGCGCCTCGGCAGCCGTAACGCCTGAAGGACCCGCACCGGCAATCAAATATTGCATTTTATTATTCAAAAACTCCAATCATGTCCCTTGCTTTCACAGCAAGGGACATGAGAGCACTAGTTTCATAAATTCAAACGGCTAATCGTCTCATTAGATGGCACCCCGTCAGGTGTCCACCCGCGAAGTTCATAATATTCTGGTAACATTTTGTCTAACTCAGCTACCTTGCCTTCGGCTGGGCCAGTTTTAGCGGCATCTTTCAACAACCGCTGAGGCAGCGTATCATCAGCACCCGTAAAGCCCGCAGCACAGTTGAACTTTCTCTCGAGGTTCCATATCCTCTCCCCTATTTCCATAAGAGTATCAGATGTCCACTCTCCCTCAAGATCAGCATCTACCATTGGAGCTATATCATCTGCGCTTAGAGCAAAAGTTGTAAAAATACAGGTTCCAGATGAATCGACAGCCGCTGTTAGGTCTTGAAAAACTTTAACTAAACCAGCCTTTCCATCAGAGGTAAGAGGGTCAGTTTTTTCGGGAATCCCGAGCATCTCTGAAGCAACTGTATAGCTTCTTAAGTGACAGGCTCCTCTATTGGAAGTTGCGTAAGTTAATCCCATGCCCTGAATGCCTCTAGGGTCATAAGCTGGAAATTCCTGACTTTTAACGGTCATTGACAATTCTGGATGCCCATATTTTTCGCACAACCGACGAGAACCTTGCCCTATTTCCCTGCCAAACCCTTCACCTAGACCTGTTTGATCACAAATCTTACAGAGAGCTTCAGCGCTACCAAACTCGAGGGCAATCCCTCCAGTATCGTTATCCGTTATTGCGCCAATTTTATAAAGTTCCATTGCAGCGCCCACAGTTGACCCTAATGAAATTGGGTCCATTCCGTACTCGTTGCAAATAAAATTACAATAAGTCAGTGCTTCCAAATCACTGACACCTGTTGCACAGCCAAGTGCCCATGCTGCCTCATACTCCAAGCCACCACTTGTTCCGTGGTATTTTGGTTTGCCTTTAACTGCAAAGTGGTTGGGATCCATTTGAGAGACCCGCTGACATGAAATAGGACAACCAAAACAAGCTCCCGTTGACACTAAATTAGGCTTCCCATCGCTCTCTCTCGGTTCTGCCATTGCTTCGGCACCTATCTTGGGAGCTCCATCAAACTGAACGTCCGACCCATTATGCGTTGGCAATGCTCCAGCTTCGTTAATAACATTCATCAGCACTTGAGTGCCATATGTGGGAAGCCCTTCTCCGGTAACGGCATTCTCTTTCAAGATTTTTACGCAGGCACCACTAGCTTGTAAAAACTTCATAGGGTCACCAACTTGCACACCTACCGTCCCTCGACAAGCAATAGATTTCAGATTTTTGGAACCCATAACAGCGCCTACACCCGACCGTCCAGCGGCTCGGTCTTTGTCATTAACAACGGCCGCAAAAAGTGCCTGAGCTTCGCCCGCTTGGCCAATAGATGCGCAACGAATATTGTCGTCCCCACAGATTTCTCGAAGCATATCTTCTGTGTCCCAAACCGATTTACCCCAGAGGGCAGACGCGTCTTTGAGCTCAGCTTCTTCATTATTAATATTGAGGTAGACAGGGTTTGGTGACTTTCCCTCAAAAATAACCATATCCCACCCGGCATTCTTAAGTTCTGCACCAAAAAAACCTCCTGAGTTTGAGCATGCTATTGCTCCGGTAAGTGCTCCCTTTGTAATCACCGACCAGCGACCAGAAGTTGGAGCCGCTGTTCCCGTTAACGGCCCGGTCGCAAAAATCAGTTTATTTTCTGGGGACAATGGATCTACCTTTGGATCACACTCTTCAACAAAATATTTTGTAGCAAGCCCTCTCTGACCAAGGTACATTTTAGCCCACTCCATATTGAGGGGTTCGCTCTCACAAGTCCCGTTTGTTAAATCAACTCTTAACAGCTTTTTTGTCCACGGCATCTATTTAACTCCTCCTATACTTTTTGATTATCAAGACAACTGATCGAGATAACCAGCTATATCATCCTCAGTATATGCTTTATTTTCAACTTGACCACCCTTATCCGTCTCCTTGGCCCAGAGACGCATTTTTTTCATACCTGCCTCCTCTGCATATGCAAAAGATAACGCTGAGGTTGGGCAAGCCTTGACACAGTCAGGATCTCCACCACAAAGGTCACATTTGTCAACCTTTCCAGTCTCAGAATTATAATTTACCGTTCCAAATGGGCAAGCAATAGTGCAGACTTTACAGCCAACACAAGCTTCTGCTGAAACCTCTTTTGCGCCCGTTTTGGGATTTACAGAAATAGCATCTACAGGGCAAGAATGCATGCACCAAGCTTCGTCGCATTGTGTGCATGTATACGGAACGAAACGCCCCTCGAGCTCAAACTTAAATACCCTTATACGCGATTTCGAGGGGTTGAAATTGCCTTCATGATGGTAGCTACAGGCCATTTCGCACTGTTGGCACCCCGTACAAGTATCTGGATCAATCAATAATGCTCTTTGCACTTAAGGTCCTCCCAACGAAACTATCATACAAACCGAATGAAGAATCTGCCACAAGTTTTTTTATAACTTTTAGCAAGAAAACCTTCTCTTCACCATGCTTCTGGACATGATAGTTGAAAATTTAGAACCACGGTTTGATAAAATTCTATATCAAAAATAAATCTTTTCATATAGTTATCATCATAAGCTTGCAAAATTAGGTGCCTTGGATTGGCAATAAGGGTGAATTAGGCTAATTTCCTTAGCTTAAAAACCTTTTAGGCCGTTAAAATGCCAACACAAAAAATATTTCCGGGTATAAGCCTTAACGATTTTATTCAACTACCCCATGGAGTAACGTTGCTTGGCATGTCTGGGGTTGGAAAAACTTTGCTATCAACTCTATTGCGTAATTCTGCAAATTGGTTCCACTACTCAGCTGATTATCGAATTGGGACTAGATACTTAGCCGAGCATATACTTGATAACATCAAGTTTAAGATAATGCGCATGCATGACCCATTTGTTGCGAATCTTCTTCGTTCAGACTCAATTTATATCAACCATAATATTACCGTTGACAATTTACAACCAGTGTCGACGTTTCTCGGAATGTATGGAGACACAAAACTCGGAGGATTGGACAAAAAAACCTTTCTGGAAAGGCAGAAACTTTATCAATTGGCTGAAATCGAGTCGATGAAGGATGTTCGACGATTTATTGAAAAATCCTGGAAAATCTATAATTGCACTAATTTTGTCAATGATGCTTCTGGTAGCCTTTGCGAAATCTGTGAACCGGAAAACAAAAGTGACACTGTTATAAATGCTCTCCATGGCATTACCTTAATCGTTTATATAAAAGCTGACAAAGCCCACGAACAAGAAATTATCACCCGCGCAAAAACCTCACCCAAACCTCTTTTTTATAACCCTTCCTTCATCATGCCCCGCTTGAAAGAGATGCCTGAGACTGGAACTGGAATTGATCCTCTAACATTTGCAAAGCCGCTGTTTCCGCAGTTATTAAAATTCCGAACCCCCCGGTACAACGCCATTGCCAAAAATTATGGCTTTACAGTTCAAATTAAAGATTTATTAAACTTAGATAACGGTCAAAATTCTACACCAATTTCAGAACAATTTTTACGACTCATATACAAATCGGCAATAAGCGCTGCAAAAAACTCGGACGCTGCAGCTAAAACTTTTCGCAATTATATCGATACCTGCATTGCAAGATCTAAATCACGTACTTAACCAAACCTAAAGTTTGAGTCATCAAATGCCAATAAAAATCCCCAAAGACTTGCCAGCAAAGCAGATTCTTGAAAATGAAGGAATATTGGTTATTAAGGATACGGATGCCGTGCGGCAAGACATTCGGCCCTTGCGAATTGCTCTTTTAAACTTGATGCCGAAGAAAATTGCTACAGAAACACAAATTGCCAGGCTCTTAGGTTCCTCTCCCCTACAAATAGAAATGACCCTTATTTCCCCTACCGGATATACCCCAAAAAATACGCCTACCGAACATATGATAGATTTCTACCATTCTTGGGAAGAAATAAGGGCTGAAAAATTTGACGGGCTAATTACCACAGGAGCTCCCATCGAACGTTTGCCATTCGAAGAAGTTTTTTATTGGGATGAATTATGTAAAATTTTTGACTGGTCTAAAACAAACGTCCATGAAACCTTTAATTTGTGTTGGGGCGCCCAAGCCTCATTATTCCACTTCTATAAAATACAAAAATTTGAACTC
>MDTE01033828.1_pt1 | contig 19174 bp, 17 predicted proteins | sample 811231 | NCBI WGS metagenome assembly MDTE01 (sample SAMN05326651, study PRJNA326480) | marine metagenome | isolation source: seawater | place: Indian Ocean: Red Sea | collected 2010 | reverse complement strand
GGGCTGCCACATCGGTCCAGCGGCCGCCATAGCTCTCTTGAAGATGCTCCGCCACATCCTTGCCCAGGCGGTCCTCGACAGCTTGTTCTGCCTCGGCACCATCGGGTCCCAGAGTGATGAGCTCCTCGCCTCGATAGGCGATCCCGTGGCCGCCGGGCAGGCGAACCGATCCCGTGTGGCACCCCCCAACATGCACTCCCTGCGTTCGAAGACGCTTGGCGACCACCTTGAGGACCTCGGCAGCCATCAAGCGATACGTAGTCAGCTTGCCCCCTGCAACGCTGATCAAGCCATCGTCTTCCACGCGAATGGTGTGTTCTCGCGACACATCGCTGGGCCCTGTTCCCTCACCACCAACGAGCGGGCGTAGCCCTGCGAAGGTTCCCAGCACGTCTGCTGGACCGAGGTCGCTCTCTGGGAAGTAGCGATTGGTGAGCGCCAACAAGTAGTCGATCTCATCTCGCTCGCTGTGTACCTGGTCGTAGTCTCCGGTGTAGTCGGTGTCAGTGGTGCCGAGCATCACCCGATTACCCCACGGCACCGCGAAGACCACCCGCTGGTCTTCGGAGTTGCTGATGACGACGGCGTGTTGCACTGGGAGACGGTCCCTTGCCACGACCAGGTGAATGCCTTTGGTCGGACGAAGCATCCGCGGTCGGTCGCCTCGAAGGCCTACGGTCCGGTCCGACCAGGGACCGGTGGCATTGACCACCGCCCGCGCCTGGATCCGTGCCTTCATCCCATGGAGCCGGTCCACGACCTCCACACCGGTTACTTGCCTTCTGTCGACGATGAGATCGACGGCTTCGCTGTAGCTTAAGATCCAAGCGCCAGCCTCATGTGCCGCCCGGGCTGTCTCTAGAGTCAACCGAGCATCGTCGGTCAGGCAGTCGTAGTACAGAACGCAGCCATCGAGACCGTCCCGCCGCAGCGTGGGCTCCAGTTCTGTGGTTCGCTTCGAGCCGAAGCCCCGGTGAAGCCGGTAGGCGCGAAACAAGGCCATGGCGTCGTACATCCACAGCCCCAACCTCACCATCCACAGGGGCCTTGGCTTCTTCCCGTAGACGGGGAAGACGAAGGGGAGGGGGCGCACGAGGTGTGGGGCCAGGAGTCGCAGTCGATGGCGCTCGGTGACGCTCTCGAACACCAAGCCAATGGCTCCCTGCTCGAGGTACCGGAGCCCTCCATGGACCAACTTGCTGCTTGCGGACGAGGTCCCAGAGGCAATGTCGCCCTTCTCCACGAGTACGGTCCTGAGCCCGCGCATGGCGGCATCTCGGGCGATTCCGGCTCCCGTGATGCCACCGCCAATTACGATGAGGTCGAAGGGGTCGGCGCTTGCCTCAGCGAACCTTCGGTCGCGAGTCTGCCTGTTGAATGGCGGGCTCTCTGGGCTGGGAAGTCTGCTGGTTGTCACGCACGCGATTTACGAGGCATCCGTGGTCTCTGTCAAGGGGTGAGTGCGAAGTGGCGTGTGGCTTCTGCCATTCCGTGAGATAATGTTAGTTGAGAGTGAAGACCATCCGCCGATGGACGATGTCTTCGAGCGGGCCCGGTGAAGGTGGAAATGCCTGAAGAACGATCCCATGACGAGAAGGACCTGCGGGCCAAGCTCGAGGCGTACGACACCAAGGACTACAGTGAAGTCATTGAGTTTCCCGTGGAACTCGTGGATCGCGACGGTGTGGTGCGCAGGTATTCTTACGAGGAATCACTGGCTGTCTATCACCGCCGGATTCAGAGCGCGACCTGGCGTCATGCAGATGAGGCGGTCATTCATGCGGAGATTGGCCATTGCACCCGCCGCATTGATCAGATCAAGCGCAGCTTCCACTTGCGCAGCAAGGCGGGGTCCGTCCGCACCGTCGCCAATCCGCGCTCGTCGTTGGGGGAAGGCTACGATGTCCTCCGTGCGTTTTACGCCAAGGTCCTGTTGCGGCGAGGTCTGAAGCTTACAGATGAGCCCGAACTGCACGTAACCCTTCTTGAGGATCGTCCCGGTTGCCGCGTGTATCACCTGGCTTTTCGCGAAGGATCGCCCGGCCAACTCTTCTATATCTTTCCGTTCGATCGCCAAGGCGACCAGGACCCAAAGGAGGCCTGGAACGAGGCTCGCAGGGGTTACCAACATGCCAGCAGTTCGCAAGCTGAGCGATTGTTGTTGTCCGAAGAGAGGGACACAGCGGGCTTCATCTTGACGGGCACCGAGGAGATCCCGTCGGGAGTTTCCGTAGAGCCTCGGCAGACGCGTGAGGCGGCAAGTCCGGGGGAAAATGTGCTGGGAGGCCTCGAGGACGAGTTCTTCCATCCGTGGTGGCTGGATGCTCTGGAGCAGGAGGAGAAGAAGGGGGGGAGTAACTCGTTTGAGAGAGGCGTTGCTTATCTCCGCGATGAACGATCCGACTTGGCGCTGGAGTGTTTTCAGGACTCTGTTGGTGAGAATCCTTACCATCGCGAGTCCTACTTGGGCTTGCTGGGCGTCCTCGATCTTCAAGGGCGCCACGAGGAAGCCAAGTTTTACGGTGAGATGGCGACTCGACATCTCCCGCGGGATGGCTTGATCCGGTACCGGTTGGCCATCAACCTCGTTCGGCAGGGTGAGTTCGACGCTGCCTTGGTGGACTTCGACGAGGCGGCCCGGCTCTCTCCTGGTCTGTTCCAGCCGTCGTTTTTTGCTGCCCATCTTCTGCTCGCGCGCGTGCGCGACCTGGATGGTGCGGCGATGAGGCTGCGCTTGGCCTCGGCCATGGCTGATGGTGAAGAACAGGTGCGCCGGTCCCTGGAACTGGTCAATGGTTGCCTCTCGCTTCGGCGGAGCCTTCGCCTCGCGGCGATGTTGACTACAGCCGTGGGGGCCTTGGCCCTGCCTGCGGGCAAGATGGTCTTAGGCAGTGTCGCTCTTGTGGGGGGGCTCGGTGGCTATCTTCTAGCGGATGCCTTTAGCGCGCTCTTGGCTCGCTGGCTGGTGCGGCGCGTGGCGATCTCCCCTCCTGAATCGGACCTGGACGCGGACAAAAAGTAGTCAGCCCGCGTTGGGTCTGTGTCGGTTCGCTCCGCTGGGTACTTTGTCCTGATGGATCGCTGGTAGCGGAATCGTCTCCGGCCCTGGGCCGTGCTCCTGGACCCATTCTGAGAATCGAAGCAGCTCTCCCAGAGTCGCAGCCCCCACCACGGCGATGGTGTGGTCGTCGGTCACTTCCCAGCAGACGAAGGCCAGATCGGTGACCTCGAAGGCCTGTGCTGTGTTGTTGCCTAGCGGAATAGACGACGCATTCTCCGGGAGTCTCGGTCTGCCCGGGAGCCTGTGAACGGAGACGGAGTGGTGGTCGACGCGGTACAGCCAGGACGTGACGGCGCGGTCGTCGAGGATGCCGTCTACGCGACTCTGTAGCCGGGGGGCCTCCGACGGTGTTCCGACGCGGTTGGCCTCCAGGTTGGGTCGGGCGGGGATCATGGAGTTGTGCATGACGACGACCTGCGTGATCAGAGGGTCCGGGCCCGGTCCAGGAAGGATTGCGATGGCGGAGATGATCAGTGTGCCTCCACCCACTAAGCAGGTCAGGAACACAGTTAGCAGAGGCGCGCCACGTTGCCGATCCTGGGTCACGGCGTTCCCTGAGATTGGAGCCCGATCAGCTGCTCAGAGATCGTTGTGAGCTGCGAGTCGATTTCCCGAAGCCCACTCTCGCCTCGGACTGCGGCGTAGTCGTGGTTGGGGGTTCGGAGCAGGGACACTTGGAATTCCGTTCCATCTTGGGTCTTCCCGCCGAGTCGAGCCGACTCCAAGCCCGAGTCGCCGGCTTGTTGGTCCACCAGGCCTAGTGTGACGATGCCGGTGAGGTCTTTCAGGATCTGTTCTACCAACTCGTTCGCTAGAAGCTCCCCGTCACCGGCTGCGAGCGACCAGCCGTGATCGTTCTCGACCATACGCCCCTCCATGCCTCGAACCGACCACCACAGCTCCTTGATTTCTGGGGCCTGCACCCCCAACAGGAGCGGATCCAGGTAGGACTCCGCGGGGCGCTGAAGCTCGTCGATGATCGACCCGCGGACGAGCAGAATTTCATCGGGCAAGATGGTGGTTGCACCATCGCCTGTGACCTGGACGAAGCGATCACTGTGGCTGTCGGCGATGCCGAAGTCGAGCTGAGTAGTCTGGCCTTGCTGTGTTCTCACTCGAGCGGTCAAGGTAGGCGCATCTGTTCCACCTTGGCCTTCCTGGGGTGTTGCGAAGCGTCGTCCACGGAGCTCTCCCAGGTCCAAGAGCAAGTCTTGAATTTGCTGTGTCTTTGCTCTGAACCTTGGTCTGGGGTCGTCTCCGGTCGCCAACAGGAAGCTGTCTTGCCCAGAGCGGACAACCGAGAGGAGCGGCCTCTGATCGGTGACAAGTTCGAGGTCCGTAATCTGTGCGGGAGGGATCGGTAAGATTCGAAGATCATGGAAGTCGAGAGGCTCTCGTTCGAGCGGAAAGAGATTGCCGTCCGAGACCACATGGATGCGGTCGTCACCGTCGACCTGAACGTAGCGCCCCTCACTGACGGGTAGTGAGGCCCCGATCCGCAAACCCATGCGCTGGCCGGAACGCGAGACCAGGGTGACGTGCAGAGCCGACGGCCCCAGCCCGAGACCCGGGTCGGCGGTGGCGGCGAGCGTGCGGGTGCTCGAGAGTGTCGCTGCCGCTTGGGCAGCAGCTTCGGCCACGGCATCCTCTGCGGGTCTCGCTGGGGGGCCTTCCAGGATCCAGTCGGTGGCGGCGCCCCCTTGTTCGCGAGAGAGACGAAGCGTCTGGCTGGGGGCTGTGAGCGTGAGATGTTGGACTGCTTGCGCGTCGAGGCCGGGGAACAGTCGTTGTGCTGTCGCCGTGCCCTGAGTGTCACTGGACTCGAGTCTCCACACCCAGTAGGTGAGGGCCACCAGCACGATGAGCGCGGCGATTAGAGCCCTGCGCGGCATGTAGGCATTCTTCGACCTCAGCACGGAAGCTGTCAAGACGAGCAGCTTGGCCCTTGCATCCGAGGCTAGCGAGAGTGCATATTCCCCGACCTTGCAGTCCCTGTTCCTCCCCGCACTGCGGAGTGTCCCGTGTCGCAGCCATCCCTACACAAGTCTCCCGACGACAAGGCGCCACCGCCATCCACCACTTCAGATGCTCCAGGGCCGTCTCCCGAGGAGTCTGCGGCACCGAGCGACCAACCAGAGGAAGCGATTTCAGACGAGGCTGGGAGCGAAGGTGCGAGTGAAGAGCCCTCGCCGGCTGCAGACGCAGCGACTGAGCCAGCAAGCGAAGCGACCGCCCAGGTCTCCGCTGATCAGGCGTTGATCGCCAACCTTCGCCACCTGCTGGCCAGTAGGGAGAAGCTGCTGGCTGAGAAGGACGACCAGCTCAAGGGCTACATCACCGCGTACAAGCAAGCCACGGCGGATATGGACCGCGAGCGTGATCGGCTGGCGCGCGACCGTGAGCGTGCTCTGGATCAGGACCGAATGGCAATAGCGGGGGATCTGCTGGACGTCCTGGACAACCTGGAGCGGTCCCGAGACTCGGTCGCTGGGGGTGGGGAGCTTGGCGACCTCGTCCAGGGCCTCGACATGGTCTACCAGCAGTTCCTTGGCGCTCTCTCTCGGCTCGGAGTCGAGCGGATTAATGCGCTGGGGCAGACCTTTGATGCTGGACTTCATGAAGCGACGGGCATGGTGCCAGCCACAGGTGATCAGTGCGATCAGGAGATCATCCACGAAGAGCGCCCCGGCTACCTCTTGGGAGGGCGACTGCTTCGTCCATCCCGCGTCATTGTGGCTTCGAGCGGAGAGTGATCGTGTCCCGGGGGAGGTGGCGTCGGAGCGGTCGACAGCCTAGTAGACCCCGACCTCCCCTCAAGGCAGTGTCGGTGGCTCTTGCCGCTCTGCTCACCCTGTGCTGTTGGTCCGCTGGAGCCACTGAGGCGGACACGACGGCTTCGTCCGCTGTGGCGGATGTTCCGGCCCAAGCTCATGGAGGGGCGGTTGCCGCTCCCCATGCGGTCGCGGCAGACGTGGGCCAGAGCATTCTCAGCGCTGGTGGCTCAGCCATGGATGCCGCCATCGCCGTCGCTCTGGCCATTGGGGTTGTTCGCCCTCAGAGCAGTGGTCTGGGCGGCGGCGGGTTCGCCGTGTATCGGCTCCCTGATGGAACGATCGACGCCTTGGACTTCCGTGAAGTAGGGCCCTCTTTCTTTACTGCTGATGTGTACTCGACCGAGGGACGGGATTCGCGCCGAGGTCCTTGGTCGACGGGCGTTCCTGGTGAAGCCGCCGGGCTCGCCTCGCTCCATCGGTTGGGGGGGAGTTTGCCTTGGTCGACGCTGGTGGAGCCCGCCCGTCGGCTGGCAACTGACGGTTTCGTGGTCGATCGTGATCTGGCGTCGGCGCTTGTCCGCGACCGAGCGGGAATCCTCGCAGATCCCGGCCTGAGCGCAGTGTTTGCTCCTCAAGGTGAGCTCTTGCAAGAGGGTCAACTGTGCACCCGTCCGGCCCTGGGCCGCACACTGGAGTACCTCTCTGCTCACGGGGGAGACGCTCTCTACGAAGGCCCCTTGGCTGTTGCTCTGTCGGGCTTTCTGGCCCAACAGGGGCTGCCGTGGACTCCAGACGAACTGGCTGCCTACGAAGTGCGCCGAAGGCCCCCTCTGGTGGGCTCGTATCGTGGACACCGGGTGTATGTCATGGGCCCACCCTCCTCAGGGGGCATCGCGATGCTCGAGACGCTGGGGATCTTGGAGCATCGGTCCCATCACCGAGCGCAGTTCGGGAGTGTGGCATGGACTCGGACCTTGGTTGGCGCTCTCAGCCACGCCTTTGCAGACAGGGCTGCCTATGGAGGAGACCCGGACCATGGAGAGATTCCGGTGGAAGCTCTCCTCGATTCGGCCCTTCACGGCCGGCTCGCAGGCTCCTTGCCGGCTCGCGGTCCGGTGGCGCTCCATCGTGCTGGGCTGGCGGGAGAGAGAGGCGACACAGGGGCTCTCTTGGTGGATGACTCGGGCACCACCCACATCTCGGTGCTGGATGACCGAGGAGGGGCGGTAGCTCTGACCACCACCATCAACCTCTCCTTTGGTTCCCTTCAGGCTGACCCGCAGACCGGCATCATCTTGAATGACGAAATGGATGACTTCTCGGCCCGGCCTGGTGTGGCCAATGCGTTCGGGCTGGTCCAGGGGGACAACAACTTGCCAGGGCCTGGCCGGAGACCGCTGTCGTCCATGTCGCCGACGTTGGTTGCCGATAAAGAGGGCAGGGTGATCTTGGCGGTGGGTGGCGCCGGAGGCCCCCGAATCATCTCGGGAACCTTACAGACCCTGCTGGCGGTGATGGATCGCGGCCTGAGCGCCGAAGCCGCGGTAGGCACGCCGAGGCTCCATCATCAGTGGCTTCCTCGTACGGTGTTTGTGGAGAGCTCGTTCTCGGAGAAGGGTCGGCGGGGGCTGGGTGCCGAGGGGTTCATGGTCGATGACCTGGGCTACGCTGGTGTGGTTCAGGCTGTGACATTCGATCCCGCCAGCGGTCTCTGGGGTGCTGGGGCAGATCCGCGGGCTAGCGGCGGTGCTCGCACCCTGAATCCGTGATGGGTCGAAGGGGATCACGTGGTCGCTCTTGAGAACCAGGACGTGGAGTCGGCAGAGCCTATCCTGCACGTGGTTCTCGTGGAGCCGGTCATTCCCCAAAATACAGGCACGGTGGGCAGGCTGTGTGTGGCGACTGGTGCCAGGCTTCACCTGGTGGAGCCGCTGGGCTTCGACATCGACGAGAAGGCTGTGCGTCGCGCTGGCTTGGACTACTGGAAGAACGTGGACCTGAACGTTCACGCTGACTGGGAGGCGTGTCAGGCTGCTCTCCCTGCGCCTCCGCACCGTCAGTTCTTCTTGAGTGCTCGGGCAGCTCGCCCCTACACGACGATCTGCTACGAACCGGGAGATGTCCTCGTGTTTGGGAAAGAGACCCGCGGCTTGGGCCCGTCTCTCCTGGAGGGTGCCGGAGACCGCGCAATCGGAGTACCCTTCACCGGTCCGGTCCGGTCCCTGAACCTGTCCACTGCCGTAGGCATCGTGGTGTACGAGGCCCTCAGGCAGATGAATGAGTGGAGCTACGAGACATGAGCAAGCCACGCCCCCGTTCGCTCTCGGGCATCAAGCCTACGGGTCCACCGCACTTGGGCAACTACTTGGGCATGATCCGTCCGGCCATTGACCTGCAGAACAGCCACGACGCGTTCTACTTCGTCGCCGACTATCATGCGCTCACGTCCCTTCACGACCCCAAGGTGATGCGCTCGTGGACCTACGACGCCACGGCGGTGTTCCTGGCCTTCGGACTCGATCCTTCCCATGCCACTTTCTGGCGGCAGAGTGATGTCCCCGAGGTCTGCGAGTTGACTTGGATTCTGTCGTGCATGACCTCTATGGGCCTGCTGGAGCGGGCGCATGCGTACAAGGCGGCGCGGGATCGTGGGGAGGCGGGCGCGATCAACCATGGCGTCTTCAGCTACCCGGTCTTGATGGCCGCTGACATCCTCATCTATGACTCGGCGGTGGTTCCTGTGGGGAAGGACCAAGTGCAGCACATCGAGATGGCCCGAGACATGGCGCAGCGGGTGAATCATCTCTTTGGGGACTGCCTGAAGCTCCCCCGCGCTGCGGTCCGTGAGAGCGTGCAGACCATTGTGGGTACCGATGGCCAGAAGATGAGCAAGTCGTACGACAACACCATCCCCGTCTTCTTGCCACCGAAGAAGCTACGCAAGGCCTGTATGGCGATTGTGACCGACTCGGCAGCTCTCGAGGACCCCAAGGACCCCGACACCTGCAATGTGTTCGCACTGTATCGCCTGTTTGCCACTGCAGAGCAGCAGGCGGAGCTCGCTGAACGCTATCGGGCAGGCGGGCTCGGCTATGGCCATGCCAAGCAAGCTCTGTTCGAGGTCATGGAGGCGGAACTCGGTCCCTATCGTGAGGCGTATGAGCGGCTCCGTGCCGATGAGGACACCCTCGAAGACGTACTCCGCGACGGCGCCGGGCGGGCTAGATCAACAGCTCGGGAGGTGCTGGATCGGGTGCGGTCGCAGATTGGCTTTGGCGCTTGCGGGGCTGGCGCCTGACGTGCTCCTGAGGATCTTATGAACGACGAGCCCAAGAGTGCGCCTCCCGCCCCCTGGGTGCTGATCCTTGCCGGGGGTCGGGGAACCCGGTTCTGGCCCGCTTCGCGCCGGCTGCGACCGAAGCACGTGCTGCCCCTCCTGGGTGCAGAGGGTGAAACGCTGCTCCAGGCGACCGTAGACCGGGCGGGGGAGATCACCTCGGCGGATCGAGTGTTCATCATTACTGCCGAAGAGCAGCAGTCGGTTGTTGTTGGGGCTTGTGAGGGCTTGGCCGAAGCGAACATCATCCTCGAGCCCGAGCCCCGAAACACAGCGCCCGCCATAGCGCTCGGGCTCGCTCACCTCCAGCTCCGCGGAGCAGGTCCCGACGACCCCGTCATTGTGATGCCTTCCGATGCCTGGGTGGCGGACGACGTGGTCTTCTCGCAGGTGATGTCCCGGGCAGTGGATGCCGCGTTCGAGTCGGAAGCGGTGGTGACGCTCGGTGTGAGGCCTGACCGCCCCGAGACCGGCTACGGCTATCTGGGCCTGGGGGAGGGCGTGGAGGTCTCGGTTCATGGGTCGGGTCATGGTCGAGAGGTTCGGGAGGTGACCGAGTTCCGAGAGAAGCCGAGCCGGGAGCTAGCTCAGCAGTATCTGGACTCCGGCGCTTGGTGGTGGAACGCGGGAATCTTCGTGTTTCGTCTCGGCTACATGGCCCAACTGATGGGCGAAGTGAATGCGGACCTGGATGTGGGACGGCCTCTCCAAGAGGCTGTCCAGGGGGGGGCTATGGAGGACCTCGCTGAGCAGTACCGATGCCTTCCTGACATCTCCGTTGATCATGGGGTCATGGAGCAAGCCCCATCCGTTCTCACGGTGGAGGCGAACTTTGGGTGGAGTGACCTGGGCAGCTGGCACGCCTTGGCGCCTGCACTCGAAGCAGGCCCGGGTGGCTGCGCCCGGGCGGACCTCGTGGTCGCGGAGGACGCGGAGGCCAACATTGTCTATGCCCCGGGCAAGACCGTTGCGCTCCTGGGTGTGCAGGACCTCGTTGTGGTTGCCACCGATGATGCGGTGCTTGTTGTGCCAAGGAGTCGCGCGCAAGATGTCCGGGTGATTGTCGAGCAGCTGGCTGATGCTGGTGAGGATGGGTTGCTTTGAGAACCAGCGGTGTGAGTCGTGCGGTCGTTGTGCTCGTGTGTGGGATCGCTGGGGGCGCCTTCAGTGCCTTCAACTGCTGTTGTGTTCCATTCTCGGCCTTGGCTGGTGCCATTTCGGTGCATTGGGCGCGTCGCAGTGACGGCGTAAACCCCACGACTGGAGAGTCGGCCGGTCTTGGCTTTATGACCGGAGCTGTCTGCGGGTTGGTAGCGTCGAGCCTGGGCACCCTCATCTTTCTCGTGAGTACGGATGTTGAGGCAATCCAGCAGAGCCAGGAGCTGGTGGCTGAGATTACTCAGGGGCCTGCACCAGAACTCAGTATGGGAGCCATGGCTATGGCCTATGGCTTCGTCACGTTCATGGCCACGACAATGCTCAGTACGATCGGTGGTTTGGTCGCTGGGGTCGCGGTTCAGCAGCAGCCGGCTCCACAGAACGCTCAGAAAGAATCCACCGGCTCGTCTCTGGCTCCTCAGGCGCCTCCGCCGCCGCTGACGGGTGGAATGAACGACAGAAGCAGGCATCCGGCCTGGCAGGACGAGCCGACCATGGACGGCCCCATCCGCAGTGGCTTCGAGCCCAGCGGTGGCTTCGTGGATGACACGGGTGTACTTCCTGATTCGGGCACGTTGTCCACCGATGATGACGAGGGGCGATCGGTCTCCGAGCCGGGCCTCGGGGACGAGCCGACTCAGACCGCTGGCGACCCGGAAGACGCGATCCCACCGGCCCCCATGGCCGACGATGAGCCGGACACCGAGCCAGATCTCCCGGCTGTTTCACGCGGCGATGATGAGCCAGGGGCTGAGTGATCTCCCGGGCCCATTGAGCCGAGCGGGTAGAGCACCCCTGAGTTGGACCCTAGAACCTCATGAGGCCGGGCGAAACCGGCCTCAGACAATCATGGGGTAACGTCATCGGAGAATGATCAGCGGTCGCCCCACTTGTCGATCTTGCCATCGGCGTTGAGATCCCACCCGGATCGCTGCATGACGCCACCCTCGTAGTATTCCCAGTAGTCGACCCGACGGTCGCCTGTGGTGTCCATCTCCAGACGGGCCAGTTGCCCGGATTCGTAGTATCGAACTAGGTCGGGGTAGCCGTCGAAGCGGGTGTCCCACTCGGCCCGGATGCGCTCGCTGGCGTCGTAGAAGTCAGTCCAGTCGGTGCGTCCGTCGAAGTCCGCGTCGATCTGCTCCTGGGCCATCGCCCCGTCCTTCCAGATCTGAATGACGTCCACCCGCGAATCAAAGTTGAGATCGATTTCCTTGCGCACTAGCAGGTCGACTTCTTCGCCTTCGCCCGCCCGAAAGTAGTTGAACACATCTGGCTGGCGGTCATTGTTGATGTCCAGGGTGATCTTCCGGAAGCCGTCACCCTCTTCGAACTCCTGGACTGGGTCGACCCAGTCATCTCCCAAGAGCGGCCCCTCTTGCTTTTTCTTCTGGCTGGTGGCGCAGGAACACAAGAGCAACGTAGCGCTGATAGCAGCTACTAGATGGAGCCGGTGGCGGGTCAAAGAGACCCCATTGGCGAAAGAGTGCACTCCGAAAGGGTAGTGCTCCTCGGGGGCTCGGTCAACGCGGCTGGCCTCGAGTTCTCGCGTCGCCGGACGCTCTCCTCCCAATCAACGTGGCACTCGCTGCCTGTAGAGGCTGGGCAAGCGGGGGCACCTCCACTATAAGGAGCCGCGCGCAGCCGAGACCATCTCGGGCTCGTCGGGTTGGCGAGTGAAGCGTCCAGGAGAAAAACAGGTTCCATGTCCGATGCCGGCAAGACAGACCCCTCGTCACCGTCCACAGGGGAGAAACCCCCGGAGGTGGATGCGGAGGCCCCCGAGGCTCACCTTGAATCCCTTGAGGAGGCCATGACCTCGGCGCTCGAACTGAGACAGCAGGGCAAGATCCAAGAAGCAGTGCGCCTGTTTCGAGAGATCCTCGCCGCGGAGCCTCGACTGGCGGAGCCTCGGCTCGAGCTGGCCCACCTGGCGGCGTCTTCAGAGGACTGGGAGGAGGCGGAGGCCCAGGCGCGCATGGCGGTTCAGATTCTCCGGTCCGGGGGTCAGTGGATCCTCGGCTTGTCGGGCGAGCAGTTGCTCTCGTTTGCGGTCAACTTGCTGGGGGAGGTCCTGGTGAGGTCCATTGAGTCCGGTGATCTGATCTTTCGTGACAAGAAGCGCTTCAATGCCATCTGGAATGAGGCAGCAGCTTTGTTCGTGGAGGCTAAGGCTCTCGATCCGTCCAACGAGGATGCTCGAAGCAACTCGCTGCACTACAGACCCATTCTCTAGTCCGAGCGGTTTACTCCTTCGCTTCGGGCCTCTCGATTCGGTCCGTCACCGCCTCTTCGTCGTCGGCGCTGTTGTCGTCCAGCACGTCGAATGTGGCGTCGATAGTCTGGGGTGCGCTCCGTCGCGATGAGGGGGTGCGCGGGGGGTCGGCAATGTCGCCCTCAGCGGTTGATGGCGCGTAGTTGCTCGCTGCTGGTCCGGGTCGCACTCCACCCACATTGACGGACCACCCCTTCATTTGGAAACGTCCATCGCCTTGTGCTTGCAGCCTATGGCCGAGCCATCTCTTGAGCAGGGCCGCCCCAGCCTTGCGGGTCAGCGGCAGGAGACACGCGAGCCCCAGAAGATCGGTCAAGAACCCAGGGGTAAGCAGTAGCGCCCCCCCAAACAAGACGAGACCGCCCTCCAACAATTCATCGGTGGGAACGCGTCCCTCTTGAAGGGCCTTCTGGCTGTCCTGGAGGACGCGAAAACCCTGCGAACGGGCGAGCGATGCTCCGGCGATGCCCGTGAAGAGCACCACGGCGAGCGTGGCCGCGGCTCCGATGGAGCCCCCAATTCGTATGAAGAGCGCGATCTCGATGGCCGGCACCAACGTGAATGCGAGCACGAGCAGCGGGAAGAGCATGGTGAGCTTGAGCCCCTCTTAGGCTGAGTCGGGGTCGGAGTGAAGGCTTCGACGTGTGGCTTCGTCTGCGGCGAGGGCGACCTTGGCCTCCTCCCACCTCTGCTCGAGAGTGTCGAGGCCCAGGTCGGTCATCTTCTGCCCGTCCTCGAGAACACGCTGCTCCACGTGCTGAAACCGGTTCGTGAAGCGGTCATTAGCCTGTCGCAGTGCTTCTTCCGGGTTGATGTCGAGGTGGCGAGCCAGGTTGGCCACTGCGAACAAGAGGTCGCCAACTTCGTGGCGCAGCATGGGCTCATCCCGTGCCTCTAGGGCTTCCTCGAGTTCTCCCATCTCCTCGCGGATCTTCGGAAGCACTTCGTGGGCTGTGGACCAGTCGAAGCCCTGGGCTGACGCTTTCTCGGAGATGCGCAAAGCGCGGAGTAGAGACGGCATGGCTCGTGGCACCCCGGAGAGTACGGACTGCTGCTCGCGAGCAGGATCCTCCCGACGTTCTCTTGCTTTCATCTTCTCCCAGGATGCGTGAGCGCCGGCAGCAGTGTCTGCTGTCTCGCCGGCGAAGACATGGGGGTGCCGTCGCACCATCTTGTGGGTGATCTTGCGACACACCTCGTAGGCATCGAACGCGCCGGCCTCTCGCTGGATCTGGGCCTGAAAAATGACCTGAAGCAGAAGATCGCCCAGCTCTTCGCAGTGCTCTTTGGGGTCGCCCGAGTCGATGGCGTCGAGCACCTCGTAACACTCTTCGAGCGCGTAGGCCTTCAGGCTGTCGAGTGTCTGCGCTCTGTCCCATGCGCAGCCACCCTCGGCGCGCAGGGTCTCCATGAGCTGCACCAGGGCGTCGAATGGGTGCCTGTCGTCGGAGGCTGGGGCTTGGGTGTCAGACACGGTTCAGTTCGATGTAGGGGAGAACTCGAAGGGGACCGAGAAGGTGACGGGACCATCTTTTGCCTTGGGCATGTCCAGCGAGAAGAGCCGTCGCTCCATGCACTTCAGCATGGAGGCCGACTGAAGGGTCGATCTCGCTTCGGCGATGACTCCGCGGATTCGCCCGTCGGTTCCCAGGGTCATGTTGAGCCAGAGAATGCCTTGAAGGGTCTCGTCGTCCTCGCGAGCTTGGCGGTAGCAGTGCTGGAGCTTGCGACGACCTGACCCCAAGACGTTGTTGACGACATCCATGTCCACCCAGCCCTGTTGTCCGCCTGACGGCGTGGGCGCGACCACTGCGTCGCTTCGATTCAGAGAGTCCTCTGGGCGGTCTACCGCCGCTGGCTTGGCGACGAAGTCCTCTTCGTACTCTTCGATGCTGCGGTTGGGTACTCGGTTCTCGAATAGAATGCCGCCTCGATTGTCGTCCCAGTCGATGGCCCTGGAGGCTGGGTCGCTGGCTCCCCGAGCCCGTCCTCTGGTGGCGCTGCCTCGGCGACTCCTAGGCTCGCCCACCTGAACGACCCTCTCGCCGATGGGAAGCACCCCCGCATCGTCTCGGTTGATGCCAGCACTTCCGGAGGCGGTCTGCGCCACCGTGGGCGCTGCGCTCCCCATGACCATCTCCTTCAAGGCGCCTGGATACAGGTACTGCACGACCTCAAAGACGATGAAGCTGCTCAGGAGGAGGGCCAAGAGCGGGATCGCAGCCCGTTGCCAGAGCGGCTTCTTGAACTCGGTCCAGTCGGAGTCGCCATAACCAATGGCGGTCAGGGGGTCGAAGGTGGAGACCGCCCAGTCCACTTCCACAGTGTTGGTCGTCACCAGAGGCGAGGAGGTCTTCTTCTTGGATGACTTGCGAGCCTTCTTCTTGGTCTTCTTCTTGGCATCCTTGTGAACACGTACCAGCGGCTCTTTGTCAGCACTGGCGACCTCGGCCTCCGGCTTGGTGCCGTCCGTTCCCTTGCGGGGGGACAAGCTGGGGAGGGCTGAGCCGCTCCGGAGGCCGAAGCCGAATCGATCCTTTCGCCGCTGCTTGGGCTCGCCAGCGATGCGTTGCCGAAACGGGGTGGGCTCGTCGGCCATGGTGCCCAGGGTGTCGGGGTCCGAGGTGCTTCCCTGCGGTGGGGGGACGGCTGCGGGGGTGGCGACGGGATCGGTGACGACGCCGTCCGCAGCCGAGACCAGGTTCAGCTTGAGAGCGACAGGGCCCACTTGCACGCGGTCTCCAGCGCCCCAGCGAGAGAACTGGATGGGCGCCCCGTTGCGGAGGGTCAAGAGCCCTGAGCCTGCCAGGTGCTTCAGGTAGACCACCCCATCCGGCATGACCATGACCTCGACGTGGGCTGGCGCGACGCCCGGGTAGCTCAGCCGGAACGCGCATCGACCGGCGCCTACCACGAAACTTCCGACGCGAAGGGGGACGCGCTGGGGTCGTCCGCCGGGTGGCTCAATTACGACGACAGGGACCGGATCAAGGGTCATTTCCCCCAGCTCTACATCGAGCTCGGGGACAATGGAGTCTGACTCCTCGTCGAGTGCCTGGATCTTCGAGTCGGTGTCCGCTTGTTGCTCGTCGTTGCCCTGGAACTTGTCCATGGGGACGAGCGGAGGATCGGTCGAGGTGGACTGGAGGGAGTCGAGCTCGGGAAGGTCGTCGAGCGTTCGTTCGCCAAAGCCGGAATCATCCACCAGGCCGGCAAAACCAGTGGTCTCCTCTTCCTGGTCGGTAGGCGCCGTGCCCTCGACGGTGTCTTGTTCCTCGGGATCGAGCGCGGAGAAGTCGGTGGCACTCTTGGAGTCTGCGCTCTCGGTGTCCGATGGGGCGAGGCTATCGATCGTGTCCGTGCGGATCGATAGGGACGCCGTGTCATCGAACGGGATCGGACCTTCCATGGATGGAGTTCGGTCGTAGTTAAGTCGGAGTGTGACCGGGCCGAGATCCAGCTCATCACCCTCTCTGAGGCGTGCCCGGTTCATGGGCTGATTGCCCAGCAGCACCCGGCCTTCTCCGGCCAAGTTGGCTGCCTCGAGGTAGCGGCCATTGACGACGACGATCTCCAGGTGTCGGGGCAGGATCGCTGGGTGCTTTAGGCGCAGGTGAGCGCCTCGCTCGCTGCCGATGACAATGCGGCTCCTGTTCACTGGGATGGTACGAATCACCTCTCCCCGGCGGACTACCTCGAGGCGGGGTATGACGACCTGTCGTTTCTTCATCGTGGGTCCGTTCGAAGAGTGTCGATGGACACTGACAGAGTGTCGGTAGAGTAGGAGATCGAAGCCATCGGAGGTGGCGATTGACGCCGGGTGCCTTCCCAATATACTTGCCGCGCGTGGCCGGCAGCAAACGGCCGCCTCCTCGTCAGCACCAGGGAGAGTCAGCAGCATGCCCCTCTTGTCGGGAGCCATGGGAGCTCGGAGGTTCCTGGTTCAGAATGGACCGGCGTCCATTCGGCACGAGTTGCTGCTGGACAGTCTTCAGGAGGCTGCATTCCGGGAACCCCCCTCGGCGGCCCGAGGTGGCGAGAACATGGGGTGGGTGAGTCACGGCAATCTCGTGGTCACCGAGTTCACCCACGAGGACACCTTCTACAACCAGTACATGTGCTTCTCGTTGCGGGTGGACAACAAGAGATTGCCAGCGAAGTTGTTGAAGGGCCTGCTCGACTTGCGCATTGACGCCTGGAAGGCCGAGACAGGACGCGAGCGGTGCTCCTCCCAGATCAAGACGGAGATCCGGGAGCAACTGGAGCTGGAGCTGTACCCGAAGCAACTGCCCTCCGTGCAGGTGTACGACATCTGCTGGGACCTCTCCAGCCACCGCCTCTGGCTGTTCTCCAACTCGGACCGGGTCTCGGAGAAGGTTCGAGAACTGTTCTATCGCACCTTCGGCTACTTCCTACTGCCCGTGGGGCTGGTGGAGCTTGTAGCGGGGCACGAGAGGGCAGGGGATTGGCTGCCTGCGCTGGATGGGATCGGCCACGCAGACTATCGCCCTGAGGTCAGCCGATGAGGCCCCTGGACCCTGACGACGGTGGGGGCAATATGCTCTTTGGTGGTTCGGTCGTGCCGACCGAGGACACGGGCTCTCGGGAAGAGCGCGGTGATCTTGTGGATCAGGACATGAGCGCTGAGCCCGCCGCAGACCCTGGGCGACGACCCATCGCCAACGCTGTGCCTTCGGGTCCAGACGATGAGAACTCTGAGGCCCCCTCCACTCGGCACCACCCGGCGGCTGCCTTCCTGGGCAAGGAGTTTCTCCTGTGGCTCTGGTGGCGGAGCGAGAGTGGCTACGGAAACCTCGAGCTGCCGCACTACGGCTCTGTCGACCTTTGGATCGATGACCGCATCCAGTTCCGAACCGGAGGTGACGACCCTCAGACCAGTGACCTCAAGGGAGGAGCGCCCGCCACGAGCGCTGAGGCGAAGATGGCGCTCGTGTCTGGAAAGACTGTGGAGACGGCCAGTGTCGGGATGCGGGTCAAGGACCGCGAATTCTATTTCTCGCTACGCAGTGATCCGGTGGAGCTGGCTGGCCTGAAAGTGCCGGGTGAAGTGAACGACGGTGTGGATGAGCGAATCTTTGAGCGCATGTTCTTGTTGGAAGAGGCGACCGGGATCGTGGACACCTTGTTTTTTCTCTTCTGCGAAGAGCGGTTGTCGGCGGACTGGAACCCAAAGACTCTTCCTTCCATTCGGTCGTGGATCGCGGGCGACCCTCGCTAGAGAGGCGCCCGTGGACCTTGGGCTTCTCGCTCGTTGCAAAGGTCTGAGGCCGTCGGTATAAACCCGCCCCGTCGCTGGGTCTGGAGCCGTAGCTCAGTTGGATAGAGCGCTGGCCTCCGAAGCCAGAGGTCGTGGGTTCGAATCCCGCCGGCTTCACCAGCCCGCGACGTCTTGGTCCCCGCTGTTGCTCTTGGTCACTCGCTAGAGATCGATGATGACCACACCCCGATTGGGGGTGGATGGGTCGTCCTTGCGCTCGGTCTCTGGGCGTCTGCGGGGTGGCTCCGGCTTTTCGATGGTCAAGGGAGCCCGGTCACGCCGCCGGCGTTCCTCGTCTCGCTTGATCTTCTCGATGATGAAGGCGTCGAGCACCGAAGGACCTCCCAGCACCTACTCCGCTCATGGAGTCGCTGTGTCTTCAATATAGGTCGTGGAAAGCGGCGGCGAAAGTAGACCGTGTCAGTCGTCGTTTGCGCGCTCCACTGGAGCGACGAGAGCATTGGCCATCAACGCCAGTTGAGCAGCACTCATGCCACGCTGAGCAGCCAGTCGCATGGCCTCGGTGCCTAGGGCCCGATAAATGGACGTGGCGCCCGCGTCATCTTCGAGTGCCCTGAGGTTCCGGGCTACGGTGCTGACGTCTCCCCGAACGATGGGCCCGGTGAGAGCATCGGCTGGTTGGGCATGATCGAGGTTGTTCACGGTCCCCCGGACTAGTGGCTGGAGCAGCTCCCAGGCGTCATCGTCTTCGATGCCAACACTGTTGAGGATACGCACAGCGGCTGCGGTTAGGGCAACAAGGCCATTGGAGGCCAGCACTGCTGCTGCGTGATAGGCAGGCTTGGCTCCTGGTCGAAGGACCACCGAAGGATGCCCTGTCTTCCTCGCCAGCGCTTGACCGGTGGCGACGGCCTCGTCACCACCCTCTAATGCCACACAGTAGGAAGGTGCCGGATCCGACGGAGTCGCGATGTTGGAAAAGGACTGCAGTGGGTGGTAGCTGCCCGTGCGGGTGCCGGGCGGAGGCGCACCAAGTACGGCAGCGGGCATCGAGCCGCTGATATGCAAGAGCACAGTGTCTTGAGCCAGTTGCAGCTGGGAGGCCAGCGTGTGGATTGCATCGTCGGCCACGGTCAGCAGCACAACCTTAGCCTGCTCCAGTAGCTCAGGAGGGGGGGCGGATCCCCCCCAGTAGTCCGGAACACCCGACAGGGCCTCTGGCCGATCCCGCTGTGTGCGATTCCAGGTGCCAGCCAGGGGAATGCCGGCCGTGGCGAACTCGAACGCGAGGGCTTTTCCCGCTCGGCCGAGACCAATGATGGCTACTGGG
>MDTE01196476.1_pt1 | contig 19175 bp, 17 predicted proteins | sample 811231 | NCBI WGS metagenome assembly MDTE01 (sample SAMN05326651, study PRJNA326480) | marine metagenome | isolation source: seawater | place: Indian Ocean: Red Sea | collected 2010 | reverse complement strand
TAGACCTTGAGTGTGTCGGATGAATAATCGGTTACCTTTTGGACTATTGACCCATCAAAAGTAATCATGGGTGAACCGGAGAGAGATATTTCGAGGCTTGGTTTATCCAAGGATTTGTCTGATTTCATAATTAATGAGTGGGGAATAAAGAATTTACATCCTCCGCAAGCACAGGCTATACCTTCAATTATTTCTGGGAAAAATACGATGGTTTGTATCCCAACTGCCAGTGGAAAAAGTTTGGTATCCTTCATTGGGATATGTCACAGAATAATGGTTGCACAAAAGGGTACAAGGGCTATTTACATTGTTCCTTTGAAGGCTTTAGCATCCGAAAAACAACAAGAGTTGACCGAATTAGGAAATGCTCTCGGTCTCAAAGTTGGAATTGGTATTGGCGATAATAGAAATGAGGTTAGCAATATTGATGATTGTGATATTCTAGTTTGTACTAGTGAAAAATTGGATTCTTTAATGAGACAAAATAAAGGTGTATTGCGAAAGGTATCTGTAATTGTAGCAGACGAATTTCATTTGCTTAATGATTCCTCAAGAGGTCCAACCATGGAAATAAATCTAGCGCGTATAAGACATCTTGTTCCAGAGGCTCAAATTATCACATTATCTGCTACAGTAGGTAATTCTCAAGATTTAGCAGACTGGCTTGATTCAGAACTTATTGTATCTGATTGGAGACCCGTGAGTCTTGAATATTCAACATTAGCAGAATTAAATTTAGAACCACGTGCTATACAAAAGAGCGAAATGAAAAGCGATAGAGGACTTAACCCACCAAGGTCTCTTAGTGGGCCAAAGTCACATGTCGCTTGGTGTGTTTTGGAAGATCTACATGATGAAAATGGACAGTTACTCGTATTTGTTGCAACAAGAAGAAACGCTGAATCAGAAGCCTCTAAATTATCTGCGAGAATGCTAAAGAAAATGAAGAAAGAAGAATCAGAAAAAATAACTGAATTAGAAAAATTATCAGAAAAATTATCCAATATGTCTAATTCAACAATGGGGGATAAATTGGCAGAATCTGTAAAAGGTGGCGTGGCATTTCACCATGCGGGGTTAAGGCATAACCAAAGAAAGTTGATAGAAGAATCGTTCAAGCAGAAGTTATTATTCTGTCTCTGTGCCACTCCAACACTTGCCGCAGGGGTCAACCTTCCTGCCCGTCGAGTGTTAATTAGAGACCTAAAGCGATACGAAGACGGCATGAGCAGATACCTGCCTGTAATGGAAGTAAGGCAGATGATGGGTCGTGCTGGAAGGCCAAGATTTGATGACAAGGGAGAGGCTTGGCTTCTGTGCAAAGGAGGCGATCCCAAAGAAATAGCAGACCAAATTTCAGATATGTATATTCATGGCCCTGTCGAAGATATCACCTCAAAATTAGCAGCAGAACCCGCATTACGTTTCCATTTGTTATCATCAATCGCAACAGGCGGGTTGAAATCTAGAAGAGAAATTGGAGATTTTTTTTCTGAAACCTTCTTGGGGTATTCTCAACCTACCTCTTACTTGCAAGAAAATATTGACGATATGCTAAGGTGGCTAGTAGAGAAGAGATTTATCAGAAGGACAAGTACTGGTACGGTGATAGAAAATTGGGATGATGAGATTCCATCATGGGTTGATGTTGCTACACAAGCATCGGGAGTCTCAATCTCTTCAAAAAAATCCTATGAACCTGTAGAAGCAACTTTTGGTTTCAGAAAAGCAAACACTTACAATTTTACAGAAGAAGTTCCTTCGGTTGAATCTGTAGATTCAACATATGAGGCAACTGCAATGGGTGAAAGAGTTGCTCAATTATATCTGGATCCATTATCCGCAGATATCCTTATCGATGGGTTAAGAAGAGCGGTTAGAAGGCTTGTAAGGAACAACTTACCTGTTACTGATTTCGGACTATGCCACCTTATTACCGCCACCCCTGATTTCCTGAATTTATGGGCTAAATCAAAAGAGTTAGAGTTTGGTAGTGATCTTAGACAAAAAGCAGCGATAGTTGAGGACGAATTACTGATTGAAAGTCCAATTGATGAGCGTTCAATGTCTTTTGTAAAGAGCGCTTGGTGTAACGAAATGTGGTGTGAAGAAGAAGATTTACGACACATAGAGAAGAAGTTGGGAGTTAGCCCAGGTGATGTTCACACTCGCACAGATTTAATGCAATGGTTACTTCTTGGTGCTAGAGAAGTACTTAGGATGGATGATGTCTTTGCTCAAGAGCATCTTGGTTTCGTCGCAGAATTAATTGGTAGATTAGATACAGTGCGAATGAGAGTTAGAGCTGGTTGTAAAGAAGATCTATTGCAACTTGTACAGGTTAGAAATGTGGGGCGCAGTAGGGCTAGAACCCTGTCTAAAATGGGGATTAGAAACCCTCAAGACTTGCTAAATATCAGTTCATCTGACCTAGATTCACTAAAATCAAAGAGAGGTTGGGGACCCATTCTTGTAGACAATATAATGAAAGCAATAAACCAACAAGTAGTTTCACAGGAAACAAAAAAGCCTAGGTTAGATGATGAACCTTTACCGGGGGAGCGTCAGGATTGAAAATCTAAACCGGTTCGTACAATCATGGACGGAGATTTATTCCCCTGCAGGAGAGTTAAATTTCAATCCCCTTGTGAAAATCCAAGAGAACTAGTTCAGAAATGGATTCAGAATCGTGCATCACAGCACTGGTCGCTGATTTCAGGTGAATCTTTAGCTAGCGAACTTCATGCGTGGGTCGCTTTAGATGTTCTAAATAGAAATATTGATCGAAATAAAATGAAATCTAATTCAATAGATGGTGAATTTATGAGATTAATATCAGGAACGCACCATATTTCTGCTAGTTTTTCAAGAGCAGGAATTATTGAAGGTGAAAAGTTTGCTTACATTGTGGATTTATCGTGTACTGCAACACAAGAAGATTTTGAAAATCATGCTGAAAGAATGGGATTTGAAATCTTAGCAGAAAGGCCGAATTTATCGATTTTCAATGCTCCCAGAATTGGAATTGAAATTGGTGACGATGAAAACGCTGCCATAGGCCATGTTCATCTTTCAGATATGCGCTGATTTCCGTAAGTCTGAAAGAGTTCTTGCCTCTGCATTGCATCATGGTAGTAGCGACTAAAGGAAGTGTTACTGATTTGTCTAATGGAAGAATATTGGATGATTCTATTGCAAAAAGGGCTATTGAATCTGCAATGTCGTACGGCGCAGAGTATGCTGAACTTAGATTAGTCAGTGAAACTACTAATTCTGTCACTTTGAAGGACGGAAAATTAGAGAGAGCGATTCCTGGTCAACAAGTTGGTGTGACAATGAGAATACTAGCAGATGGTGCTTGGGGAGTGCATTCTACAAGTGATTACAAATCAATAGATTCTCAAGTAGAATCCACTGTAAAACTAGCAAGGGCTGTAGCATCTCGTAGAACTTCCAAGCAACCAAGAGTAGGACTCGCTGAAGTTCCAATAATAGAAGATGAGATTCATTGGAAGAGTAAGAAAGACGTAAGAGATACAGACCTACAAACAAGAATTGATTTGATGTTAGCAATAGATAGAGAAGCTAGAGACCATGATAACATAGTATCTACCTCAACAGGATGGTCAGACGAGCATATACATACAGAATTATTGACCAGTGAAGGAATGAATCGCGTTTGGTCATTTCAAAGAAGTTTAATTCACGGAATGGTTACTGCTAGAAATGAAACGGGAGTCGTTTCATACCGAATGAGACATGGCGGTGAAGGCGGATTAGAATTAATTGAACAATGTGACCTTGGAGGAATGGGAGAAACTGCTAGGATCTCAGCCCTAAGGCTCTTAGGAGCAGAAAGAGCACCATCTGGTAGAATGCCTTTGGTAGCCGACAGAGATTTGACAGGAGTATACATTCATGAAGCACTCGGTCACCCTTGTGAAGCGGATTTAGTAGCGGCAGGCGACTCTTGTCTAGAAGGAAGATTAGGCCAAAAAATAGGTTCAGATATCTGTACGGTAGTAGATGACCCAACAATGCGTGGAGGATATGGCTGCTATCCTATTGATGATGAGGGAGTTGATACTCGTCCAAAGAATCTGATTGTTAACGGTGTTCTGACTGAATATCTAAATCACAGAGAAACAGCATACAGGTATGATTTGGAACCAAATGGCGGTGCCAGGGCTCAAGATGGTCTGCACCACCCACTAGTTCGAATGTCTAACACAGTAATTCAAGGTGGTACTCACAAGGATTTAGACGAATTAATCGAAGACATCGATTTTGGAATATATGCTTGTGGAAGTAGAGGCGGACAGGTTGACACAGGACGTGGTTCATTCCAATTTGCTGCTCAAGAAGCATGGATTATTGAAAATGGAAGTTTGGCAAGACCTGTTAAAGACGTAAGTGTATCAGGAATGACCCTTGAGATTTTGAAAAATGTTGACGGTCTTACCAAAGATGCTCGTTTGGCATCACCAGGATTTTGTGGTAAAGGGCAAACTGTTCCAGTTGGTGATGGTGGTCCTTTGATGCGAATCAGCGAAGCATTGGTGGGATGATATTGATTCCCGATGATGCAGTTGAGAGGCTGTTTAATTCAGCCGAAAAAATCGGTAAAGCCTGTGATTCAGCAGGTGTATCTCAGTGGGAAGTTTATGCAACACAAGGGTATGGACATTCCTTGGAAATAGAGGCAGGTAAGATCTCTATGGCATCAGGTGGGGGCGATGGTGGATTTGGTATTAGAATCGTTGATGAAGGACGGTATGGTTATGCACATCTTGTCGACCCTAACTCAGCAGCAAATGCAATAGAGCAAGCCTTGTCAATAGCAAAAATGTCTCCAAGCATAGAGGGTTTCGAATTACCAGAGAATCAATCTTCTCGGAAAGTTGGTGGAATGTTAGACAAATCTCTGCTTGATTTGGGCCCAGAAGAATTACTCTCTCAGGGCGATATAGTAATTCAGAGAGTTAAGGAACTTGATTCAAGAGCCGTTGCAGTTGGAGGAGGACTAGGAGTTGGCGCTGGTGCCGATGTAATACTAACAAGCAACGGTATTGAGGATGGAGGAATACACACTTCTCATGGAATTGGAATCCATGTTTCAATTGATGAAAACGAAGATTTAACCTCATCTTATGAAGGCGAATCTTCTAGATTTATGCTAAAAGACCTTACAGCGAGTGTAGATAAAGCGGTTCATTGGTCTCAGATTACTCGTGACAAAATCAAAGGAGGAGATACCGAAGATTGTCCAGTAATGATGACTAGTGATGGTTTTTCACCTTTATTTTCCGTTGTGGTTCCAAGTGCAATAAGTGGTGAAAGATTAGCCAGAGGCGAATCATTCTGGTCTCAAAAAATGGGTGAATCGGTCATGGCAGGACACTTGTCTTTGGTCGATGACGGACTCATGGAAGGAGGAATGTCTTCTGGTTCAAGAGATGCAGAGGGAGTACCTAGTCAAACCCAAACAATAGTACAATCTGGAAAACTTACAGGAGAATTGTGGTCTACAAGAGATGCTGCAAAAATGCTATCCGAAGGCAAGGTTGAATCGGCTTCAACAACAGGTTCTGCTGTCAGAGGCGGTCATTCATCACCTCCTGTGTGTGGCTGCAGCGACTTGATATTGAGTTCAAGCGCAAAAACTCATTCAAGAGATCGATTGATTGAAGAGATGGAGAATGGCTACATTGTCCACAGCGTTATGGGGGCACATACGGCAAACCCAACTAGTGGTGACTTTTCGGTTACTACTTCTACAATTTTGAAAGTAGAGAATGGGGAAATTAAAGGTGCCTTGTCACAAGCAGGTTTCTCAGGTAATTTAGCAAGTGCTCTGAACGGAAATGTGATTTTGGGAGATTCATCAATACGCAAAGGTTCATACAGCACTGGTTCAATGCATGTTCCAGATGTGCTTCTAATGGACGGTTTAAGGATAAATCCTGCTTGAATTTAGTTTCAGAATCTGTCTGAGTCTTTCAGACATCTTCATGAACCGTCTCCATAAGTTGCGTAATCCCCGAGGTGATAGGCAGTGCCCAAGAAACATAACCAGCCCGCACAAGAGCCAGAACACCCGTCTTTGACGGGCCAGAAAACGAACACACACTCTCGAGGTGGCCATCATGTCAGATGATTATGAAGTCCACGTCGCAGAAGTTGTAAAACAGGTGCCAGAAGCAGATCCCGTAAAGGTTGCTGAAGCTTTTGCGAGATATGAAAAGGATTTCTTGATACCACCTGAAGATGCTATCCGCTCTGTTTTGAGGAGGTTCCAGACTGAAACAGGTGTAGTGCCAAAATCACAACCGAAATCAAGCAATCAAAAACAAACACAGCCAGTCAAAAAAGTCGAATTATTATCCGACCTATCCGCTGATGACAGAAATGTCGAGGTCGAGGTTCAAATTATAACTCACAATCCCCGAACGACTATGGTAAGAGGTGAAGAGAAGATAGTTCCTTACGGTTTACTTGAAGATCAACCCTGGAATGAAACTGGTGCCACCAAGAACAGGTGGGAATTCAAAGATTGGGGAAACAGTCCTAATCTAATGCCAGGTTCAGTAGTTAGACTTGAAGGTGTTTCAGTAAACGAATATCAAGGAAAAATGAGTTTGAACATAAATCAATCAAGCAGAATTGCAGTATTGAAGGAAGGTGAAAGAACCGTAATCACTCCTGGTGAACCAGTAGAAATTTCAACTATCAAATCTGAAGGCAATCTCACTGTAGTAGGAAGAGTACTTGCTTCCAGAGAAGATGTGATTCACAAGAGAGACGGTTCTGGGTCTATAGACATAGTAAGAGGAAGAATAGCAGATGATTCAGGCTCAATAGGATTCCTGTCTTGGGAGCCTTTCAAGCATGAAGTAGGCTCTCTGATAAAAATTGAAAATGCTCAGATCAAGGTTTTCAGAGATACACCTGAAATAAACATAGGTGCGTCCTCTAGAATTGAGATATTCCATGATGCTAATTTCGCAAGTGCTGAAGACCTAAGCGCACAATCGGTTTCTAAAATTGAAGACTTGAGAGATGGTTCTAGAGATGTTGACATAATTTTTGAAATTCAAAAGATGGTAAAAAGAGATTTTACAGGTCAACAAGGTGAAGAAAAAAGTGTATGGTCTGGTGATATAGCAGACCCAACTGGTAAATGTAGGTGTTCTATTTGGAGTGAACCTCCATTCAATTTTGAAGAAATGCCAGTAGTAATTCGTGTAAGAGGTGCAAGAGTTAGAGCTTGGCAAGGGATTCCCGATGTCACCATCGACAACGCAGATCAAATTGAAGTATTAGCCGCTGCCCCATGGGGAGAAGATCTTGATTTAACTGACAACCTTGTAGAAGTTCAATTATCCGAATTGACTTCAGGTGCGAGTAGAGTCGGAATTTCAACAACTGGAACAGTAGTATCAGTAAGAGAGGATTCAGGAATAATCAAACGTTGTTCAGAATGTAGGAGAGTACTAAGAGATGGCGAATGCGCTACTCACGGCGCACAAGATGGAGTAGAAGACCTCAGATTTAGATTAGTTTTAGATGATGGTATATCCACAATATCGCTAATTTTGAATAAAGACTCATCAGAATCTATTGGTGGTTTATCTATGGATAAGGTAAGAGAACACATTGATGAAAATGGTTCAATGGACTATGTTCAATACCTAAGAGAAAAACTACTCGGTCGTGAAATATCTGCCTCAGGTAGAACAATAGTCGACGAACAGGGAGCTATGCTATTATCAGATTCAGCTGAGATAATCGAGGTGGATTCCGCTTTAGAAGCAACTGAAATCAGAGCAAAATGGGGGTTTAATTGATGCGAAGTAGAATAAGAAGACAACCAGCATTACCTTTGCTTGCCTCGGAATTTGGTGAATCAACTCTTCACCAACAAGGTTCAGGTGAATATGATCCATTGTTCTTGATTACTAAATTAGGAGCGAAAGTAAATCGTGTAATAGTCGCAGGATTACTAGAACGATTAGAGCCTAGGGAGACTGCAAATGGAGCAACTATTTGGCAAGGCCAAATTAGGGATCCTTCAGGAACACACTATTTCTCTGTTGGCGATTACGCCCCAGAGTCAATGCGTGAATTAACTGTACAGTTATCTTCCCGAATTGATGATGGAGAGGTGATAATGCTAATGATGACAGCAAAGGCGAGATATTTCCAAACAGATGAGGGTGCGGTTTACACTAGTCTTCGACCTGAAGAAGCAGCAGTAATTTCTCGCACGGTGTACCGTGAATGGTTAGTTAGAGCAGCGAAGAGTATGTTGACTCGAATTGATGCTCATGAAAAATCAATTAATTCAGAAAAATCAATCGATTCTTTAGCCAAGGCCGGAGTTCCTGAAAATTTGATTGAAGGATTACTGCTAGCAGGTGAACATTATGGTGAAATTGATACGGAGTCCTATCGTTTGAACATACTTCAAACTCTAGATATTGCAGAAGACAAAGAAGTGTCAATAACTCCAGTTGTACAAGCACAGAAAAGTCTGGTCGTTGAAGAATCTCAGTCTGAAGACAAGGAACCGGCCAAAGAAAATCAAGAGGGCGACATAAATTCAGCAATATTAGACTTAGTAAAACGCCTCGATAAAGGAGAAGGTGTAGATTTCGATACAGTTCTGAACAATGCATCTGCAAGAGGATATGATAGAGATGCTGCAGAAGCAGCATTGGACGAACTCTCTGAAGATGGTGAAATACATGAACCAAGGTTTGGTTGGTTCAAATTAACTGAATAAATATCACCAACACGTTCAAGTCCTTGTCTCAACCTCGTGTGGTTAAGGTGAGCAAATGGCAGGCACAGATTTCTTCATTCGACCAGCAAGTGGTACTTCGAGTTCAGATTGGGTTAGGCTTTCTAACGCTGATATTTCAGTCGCAATAGCTCGAAGAATGACTAGAACAGTTCTTCACGGAGGTGAAGGAGATGATTTGGTAGATGAAGGAGCAGAATCTGCGGTCTATACAGTTCGTGGAGAAATGAATCTTGATGATTACAAGAAAATTCTGAAAATGTTCAGAGCAGGGCAACCATACATTCATGATCCATTTGAGGAGAGAGATGTCAAAACTGTGTTCAGCAAAATGTCCTATGATGGCACAGAAGGACTGTATAAATTTGAATTCATTGAAGATATCCGTTGAGGTGATTAATTGCGCTCATTAGATGAGTCGAAAGAAGTATTGTATGTGATTAGAACACTAAGCGTTCTAATGGGTTCTGGTGTTGGTTTAGAAGCAGCAATACACTCAATTTCACAAGGTGGATACGGTATAATTTCTAAAGACTTCAGTCAAATAATGAAGGGAATTAACAAAGGAACACCTCTAGAAAGAGAACTCAGGTCTGTATTGAAGAAAGCTGAAACTGATGGCTACAAGAGATTAATCAATACGATTATTAACAATGTAACTCAAAATACCGACATCATAGAAACCTTGAGAAAGCAAGGAGAAAGGATGGAAGAATCTCGAACTGAAAGCGTGAAGGAATACATCGAAGAACTCGGCGGAGTGCCTGAAACTCTTCTTTCAATTGGAATGATTGGTCCGATTATTTTAGCAATTCTTGGTATCGCACCTCAACTTATGGAAGGTGCAGAAGAACTGTTTGGCACCATGGACCAAGGCACCATAATGAGTATAGTAAACGCAGGATTATTCTTGACATTAGCAGGTATGGCATTAATTGGATTGAAAGCTCATACCAAGGACCCAGGGTTGTGATTTTTTGATTTTTGAAGTATTAGAAATGTTCAGAAATGAACCATTTTTGCTTTTCATGATCACGATTAGCGTTGCATGTGCGATTGGGGGGGTCCCTCCAATTTTGGAGAGGTCAAGAAGAAGGAACATCGAAAACGATCTCCCTGCTATGCTTGAAGCACTTTCTGATTCACTTGGAGCCGGTTTAGGTCTACAACAAGCAATGATGGCAGAGGCGGATAGGAATAATGGTACTCTCGGTAAATTACTCAGAGAAACCCTAGAAGAAAGTCACGCTTCCTCATTCGACTCTGCTTTAGCTAATTTTGCAACTAAATCTAGATCGTCACAAGTGCAGAGAGTTATGCACTTGATGTCAACTGCTATAGAACAAGATGCTCCTCTACAAAGTATTCTTGCAGATATGTCGAGAGATTATGAAAGATTGAATGATTTAATGAATCGAAGAGAGTCGGATTTGATGGGTAGATCAATCTTGATTATTATGTTCGTCTCCGTAGGATTGCCATTCTTAATCGCCTTCATTGTAGGTCTCTTTGCTCCAAGGAGCCAGGGTTTCCAACTTCAATCATTTAACTCATCATTCACAATGTTCTTTGGAGCAGCATCATTAGTCGCGATAGGTGTAAGCGGCCGAATGCTCGGTAGGCTTAGGTCTGCACTATGGTGGGCACCATTGTGGATGGCTGTTTCAATGACAATCTATCACGTCGGAGTTTTGGTAATCGGAGGTTAAAGAATGCAGGATATTTTAGCACAATATGGAAGAGTAACAGTGTACATGGAAGGTAATCACCCTTCCCCAATGTATCATGTAGATGGAGGGGTAGAGCCAAACCCTTACGGTAATCTAGCAGTTTTGCTTGAAGATGATAATTTGGAAGAAGTGATGTATAACGGTGGTTCGCAGTGTGTAAAAGTTGCTCACCGTGATTTTGGTATGTGCAGAACAAATGTTTGGGTGGATGACCAACAAGGGCTTGAGATTTCAAAGAATATTGCAGCATTTACCTCAGTTCCGCTTGGAGACGGGCCTGGCTTGGTGCCAATCTTTGATGGAAGATTGCCAGACGGAAGCCGTGTTAATGGGACAATACCTCCAGTTTCACCAGACGGTCCAACCTTGACCATTCGTAAATTTAGGGAAGATCCGTTAACCATGATTGATTTAATTAAATTTGGAACAGTTAATCTTAGACTAGCTGCAATGATGTGGGTTTGGATTGAAGGTTTGGATAGCCGACCTGCTAACTTTGTTATTGCTGGCGGAACGGGGTCTGGTAAAACAACGACATTAAATTGCCTGGGAATGTATATTCCTTGGCATAAGAGATTGTTGACAGTAGAAGATACTGCTGAATTGCAAGTTTACCATGATCACTGGCTAAGAATGGAAACAAGAAGAGAGAGGCCTGATGGAACTCCAGAAGTCGACATGAATGATTGCCTCAAATCAAGTCTTAGGATGAGACCAGACAGAATAATTGTGGGTGAAGTCCGTTCTAGTGAATGTGCAACATTACTTACTGCAATGAATACAGGCCACGATGGGTCTTTCGGTTCTTTGCACGCAAATACTGCTATGGAGACAATTACAAGAATGATTAATCCACCAATGAATGTTCCTCCAATTATGTTAACTGGGCTGGATTTAATTATCATACAGGCTAGACTTTACGTAAATGGTAAGACTGCTAGGAAGATTACAGAAGTTGCCGAAATCGCAGGTATGGAAGGAGATAAACCTAGATTGAATGCTATATGGAAATACAATGCAGCAACAGATTCGATTGAAGAAACAGGAATTCCATCCAAGTTGAGAGAGACTATATGCTCAGCAGCGGGTATAACTCCAGCACAATTTGAACAGCATATCAAACAAAGAGAACAAATCTTAGCAGATTTACTTCAAAGAGACATAAGAGATATTGAGACTGTTACTAAAGTAATCCAAGGATTCTATGCAACACGTTAATTGTTTGATATCTTCAATCTTGATAAGAGATCATCAACACCGTCGATTTTCTTTTTGATTGAAGAAACTCTGTCAGATGCATCAGCAACTGATTCAGCCAGTTCCTCTTCTTCATCTAGGATTTCTTCTTCTGGTTTGAATTGTTTTGCTAGTCTCTTTAGATCAGTAATAATTGACTCAACTTCTGTATCGGATACCTTGATTCCAGGGGCTAAACGTGGTATGTCTGCTGGAGAAATATACCCCAATTCAGCACCAATTATTCCAGCAGCAGCAACGACTCTTGGTCTAAGATCGGAAGTATTTACATTGTATCCTTTCTTTTCTAAGAATCTAATCAGAAGAGCCTGTTGGGATTCTCCATAGGTACCTTCAGACCTTTCGAAAATTGTGATTGCTAATTGTTCGAAACCGTCCATATTTCTTTCAAGTCTGTCTAAGTTCATCCTTTGTTCTGATGTTAAATGAATAGCTCCATGTTGCAATAATTTAGCGACTCTTGTTCTTCTAGCAGTTTTAGGGTCTGTAGCCGCAATTTCTTCATCCAAGGATACTTGTAAATCAAACAAAGCGTGTAGTCTGCCAGAAACTGCGGGCAACCTCAAGTCTAGAGCAAGTTCTCTTGCTTTATCTTCAAATGCAACTCTTGCCTTTACCATATCTCCGGAATGGTTTCCAATTATTTCGGGTAATGAATCACGAAGAACCTGCCTTGCCTCTTCAAATCTTCTAAGCGCTTCTCTCTCTCTCCAAGAATTAGGGAGCGAGTTTATTGCTTCTTTTTCTGCATTCGCTATATCATTCAATTCTAGGAGTCTGTTTCTTACGAAATTTTTGACATTACTGTCTGATGTATTTATTCCATGACCATTTAGGCTGGAAATAAATGCGTCTACATCCTCATTGTCATGAATTGAACCTACTAGCAAAAATTCTCTACATAGGGCGTCAACCTCTGCAACTCTACCTTCAATTTCCATAACAGATTCCGTATACGAAACAACAGGAGCGGGCTCAGAATAAACAGGTTCAACAGCGGCCTCAACTATGGCTGGTTCCTGAACCTCAGTTTCAACCTCAGTATAGGTATCAACAACTTCTACAATCGGGTCATCCAATATTTCTATTATTTCTTGGACCTCTTCGATTGAAGGTGGTTGAACTACAATCTCCTGTGTGACTGAAACTTCAGGTTCGTCATCAGGAGAAGGAATTGGAATTAGTTTTACCTTTCCTCTCGGTCTTCTTAGACTCTTCTTTATTACTCCCCACGAACCACTTTGTGAGGTTAGTACACCAGCTACTCTGAGTAAAAGAGCCTGCTTTGTTCCAGAACGTGGTAAATCCAGTTTAACACATAACTCATGTAATTTTTCGCGAGATAAAGCATCAAGTTTTTCAGGAGTAAGTTGTTTTGGATCATGGTTTAAGTGAAGATATAATCGTTGTTTTCTTTCTCTTATGGAGCCAGATTTCTTCACCCCATAGACTGCTAGAATCTTTCCTAATTGATTATTCATAATCGAGTCTAGACCTTCAGGACTAAGATCCCATTCACTAAGTATCAATTCTGTAATCAATCTAGACCGGATTACTTCAACCGGGCCATTTCGGGAAATTCCATGCTTTTGACACATATCTTTCAACGACTCAAGTCTTGCTTGATGAAGTTCTGAAAGAAGTGTCTCTTTGCCGCTCATTACCCTACCCCAGTCATAATCGTTCGCTCTACATATTTGAGGTTACACCCTAAACAGATGAATTAGATGTCGATTATCTTACTATATTTTGTATTTCAGCAACTGAAAATAGTTAATCGTAAACATATTGAAACCCTTGCCGTGGTATGGGTGATTGAGGCCGACAGATGGGACGCTACGAACGTGCGGCAAAATCATCTTTGAAAGAGGCAACTGCTCTCTCTCAAGGTATCGTTTCCTCAATTAAACAAGATCTCAGAAGAGAGGAAGTCCGGTTAGAAGAAGAAATGAAGGATAGGGTCGAGTCAGTTCAAAAAATTCTCAATGAGGTTTCTTCAATTCAAGATGCAATTGTCGCAGGTTCTTCAGAGGTAATGAAAGAATTGGAGAAATCTCGAAGAAAACTCGTCAAAGGAGGAGACAGAGAGTCGATGGTTGCTCAAATACTTGCAGCAGCAGGTAGGTTGGGGGAACTTAGAACACTTCATATTGATTCAGTCTCCCGAATACAAGGTGCTTTGGCAAGACCTCCATCTGCTGTTGATATAATTGAAAGATTAGCAAAAGATTTGCTAAAAATGTCAGGTTCTTGGGAATCTTCCGCCAGGGAAATAGATGAATCGATTGCAGAGGTTGTTGATGCAAACCCTCCTATCGAACTAGTAAGCCTAAGTCGTGAGATAAATAATAACGGATATGATCTTATCTTAGCTGGTGAAGATAGAGGAGATGAGAATATTGAGAGATGTAGGAGTAAAATCAAACAACTAACAGGAGAAGATAAATTACTCTAGGTCTTCATTATTCAATTTTGGATTATTGACATTCTCTTCAGAGATACGGTTTTCTTGAATCATTGTTTCGATATATTGGTTCATAATTTCCTTAATTCTTCCTCGCTTTTCTTGGCCAGGCGATTCCATCAAAACCTCAATTATTTGGGTCCAATCCTTCAGAGCATTGATTAATCCTGAATGGCTTTCTTCAACTGAAAACACTCTGTCAACTGATGCAGTCACTGATCCGTCTTTGTTGAGTAACTCCAATAATAATTCTATTCTGTTTTTGTTTTCTGAGAAATTTTTTTGATTCAAGGAAATTTCTTTCAAAGCGAAATCGTCTCCTATTTTATTTGCTTCTCTTAACAATGCTCCCAGTTTGCGCTGCTCAACAAATAAGCCGATTTTATTATGCAGGTTTTCAGGTATATTGTCAAGCATAGTCATCTCCAATCGAAATGACAATGATGCGCCAACATCAATAACTGGAGCAAATTTACTAGAGGGGAAATCAGGTCTTGTTACAAGTACAGTGTACCCTTCTAGAGGTTGCGGGATGAACCTAGATCTTTCCTCATTACCTTTCTGTAGCCCTAGTGTATGTCTTCTTACTTTGGAATCAAGCATTGAATAGAGCGACCTAGTTGTAACATAGCCGTCAATTTCACCATTATCTCTTAATTTTTCTAACCAAAAAACCTTCTCAATTTCATCACTAGGAGCATCTACAAATTCTTCAGCCATCATTATTTTCAAATCACTTCGAAACCTGTTGAACTGCCTTCTCACTAGTTCACAGTCGACGATTATAATTCCCTTCTTTGGGATATATTCAGGTTTATTTTCTCCAACGAGTACTCTGGTTGGTTCTCTTCTTGGTAAAACTAAATTTGCAGATAGGTCGAGATCTCTGTTCTCAAACCACCACCTGCCAGAAACAGCAACAATGTCGCCATGACCTTGTTTTAGTAGGGATATTGCTGTTTCTATGTGAGGAACTTCCTTCTCTACTAAATTCAAACCTTCTGGAGAGTTTGAAATTAACTTTGTAATTTGTTGCTGAACTCCGTCACCTAAGTTTGGAATAAAAAGAATCTCAAATCTTTCATCCAATTCCAACAAATCACCTCGGTCGGATTACTCCAACAGATTGTGGGCGTCAACCACTCATTAAGAAGTCGACCCTTGTGGCAGGTGTCATGGAGGCGGATATTGCGATGGATATGCTCGAAGAAATTCGGGTTATAATCAACGCAAACCTCGAATCCCTAATAGAAGAACAGAAAGCAATATTTGGAGAAGTTGCAGAAGTATCCGGCAATGTCCTACTAGCAGGAGGAAAGAGATTACGACCAATAGTAACTTATCTGGTTTATCAAATGGCAGGCGGAGACGATATCGATGCAATTTTACCACTAGCAATGGCTTTCGAATTAATTCACACAGCTACACTAGTTCATGACGATATCAATGATAATTCAAGTGTAAGAAGGGGCAAACCTACCATGCATTCGATGGTTGGGCAATCAAAAGCAATAATCGGCGGAGATTGGCTTTTCGTGCAAGGTTTTGGCTTAGGTGGAATTTACAATGAAGATGTAGTCAAAGTAATGGCTGATTGTTGTGCTAAGATTGCAAGTGCTGAGTTTATGCAAATAGACCACGTATTGAATCTAGCAACATCTCCAGAAGATTACCTAGAAATTGTCAAAGGAAAGACTGCAGGTCCTTTTGCAGCAGCTGCCAAAGGTGCTGCGATGGTTGCAGATTTAGATACCTCGGAATCTAACAAATTATTTGAATTCGGAATGGAACTAGGAATCGCCTTCCAACTTGTTGATGACCTGTTGGATGTGGTAGGTGATGAAAGAATAGGAAAACCTAGAGGAATAGATGTTTATGAAGGTAAAATGACACTCCCCTTAATACACGCTCTTACTATATTACATGGAGATGAGAGGGAAGAATTAGAATCCATAATTACAAATTTTGATGATTCAAAATTTGAAAGATTAATCCAACTTCTCGAGATTGGAGGTAGCATAAATTATTCAGAAATACTAGTGAACAATCATCTGGAGAGGGCTTCCAACTATCTTGAAGAATTCGATGATTGCGATGCTAAAAATTTACTGCAGTTTGTTGTCAGTATGGTGAAGAATAGGAATTCATGAGGTGATTTAAAATTTCACAAAAATTTGATGCTGATGTAATCGTGATTGGGGGAGGTCCTGCAGGTAGTACCGTTGCGAGATATGCAGCAGAAGGTGGTCTTGAGGTAATTGTAATAGATGGAAGAGACCCGATTGGCTCTCCCTTACAATGTGGAGAATTGGTTCCAACAAACGAAGAAATGAAGCGTCTCTGCCCAGATGTCCCAGATGTAGATGATCTCTATCAGACTCCTCATCATGCCATTTCTAGAACTGTTGATAAAATGCACTTGGTTCCACCCTCTGGAAAACCCTTAGTTTACGATTTTGAAGGGTATGTTCTGAATAGAGTTGCTCACGATGAATTTCTTGTAGATTTAGCAAAAAAATCTGGAGCGAGATATTTAGTTGGAAAAAGAGTTGAAAATGTAAAAGACAATGATGTAATAATCAGGGGTGGTGAAAAGTATTCAGCAAAAATTATTGTTGATGCTGGAGGGCATAATGGCCCTATAAGAAGAGAATATTGGAATGAAAAATCACTGAAAATTCCTGTCAAATTTGTATTGATGGACGGAGATTTTGGAGATGCCGTAGAATTACATTTTGGTTCAATGGCTCCAGGAGGATATGCTTGGATGTTCCCTAAAGGTCAAGGGGCAAATATTGGTCTAGGAATCCAAAGGAATTTCTCAAAAAAGAAGAGTCTGAACGAATACACAGAAGAATTTGTTTCAAAATATGATGGAGATATTACTTTCACAGGAGCAGGATCATTACCTATGTCAGGGACTGTGAAAAAGTTCGTTAAAGGCAATTACATGATAGTAGGGGATGCTGCAGGAATGGTTCTACCTTCTAACGGAGCGGGTATCACTATTGCAATGATAGGTGGAAGAATTGCAGGCCAAGTAATATGTGAACACCTCAAAGATGGAGTATCATTAAATGAATATGAAAAACGATGGAAAAAACAAATGGGTAGGGTCATGAGAAATTCCAAGGTTTCATTTAAACTTGGAAGTCTAATGTTTAGATTACCAGACTTTATTTTGAACATGCTATTCAATAGATTAACAAAAGGAATAATTTGGAGAGCAGTCACCTGTCGTAGAATGTTGTGGATAGTTTAATCCCGAAAATAAAGCCAAATGAGTTGCAAAAAAGGCGGTTGATTCAATAGTAACGGAGTGATGGGATTAGATATGCACAGGGACAACGAAGCAGTTAGCCCTGTCATCGCAACGGTTCTTTTACTTGCAATTACTGTATTGCTATCTAGCATGGTTTTCATTATGATGTCTTCAACATTTGACAGTGTTGAAAAAGATGACCCTAAAGCAAGTTTTTCGGTTAGAGGGTTATCTAACGGATACCATGTTGTTACTATCACAAGCATCGATCAATCACTAGATCCTGCGAAAATAAAATGGTCAATAGTCAATGAAAGCAGTACAAGATTAGTAGAATCAAACGGATTTACTGATGATGCAGATGTCTATGGTACTGTTGGAGCAAATATTTCATTCCATGACAGGGATGCCGGATGGTCTGTAACAAAGGGCGATTATTACGTAATCAACTGTCAAAATCTCAACTGCAACACCGGGTTTCATGTTTTCGAATTAGTTGATACTGGAAGTAACACTGTCCTAGGAGAACTTAGGCTACCGGTTATTGACAATTAACCGCCAATATAGGACATCTCAACCTTTGAGTGTTCCATTTTACCACGGTTTTCCGAGTAAGCATCATCCCTATTTTTCCATATAGATGAGATTGCTATTCGTATATCTTCATCAGAAGCACCCATTCTTAATAGTGATTTCAAATCATTACCTTTACTTGCAAATAAGCAAGTGTAAATTTTACCATCAGCTGAAAGCCTGGCGCGGTTACATGAATGGCAAAATGGCTTAGATACACTTTCTATGAATCCTAATTCTTGATTACCTCTGGAGTATCGATTGGCTACTTCTCCAGTATAATTTTGCTCTATTGTGGATAAGGGCGCAAGAATTTCTCGCATTTCTTCTCCTGAAACAACTTCGTCCAGATTCCAAGAGTTAGTTTCTCCAACATCCATATACTCAATAAATCTAACAATTACATCACTGTTGACGAAGTAATCAGAGATTTCTTTAATCGAATGAGTGTTTACACCTTTTCTTATTACAGAATTGACTTTTACTTTTAGCCCTACTGATAATGCCTTTTCAATTCCTTTCAGAACCCTAGATGGAGATTCCTTTGTATCTCCCATTTTTTGAAAAGTCTCCTCATCTATTGCATCTAATGAAACTGTAACTCTATCAAGTCCAGAATCAAATAATATCTCGGCATACCTCTCTAACAACAATCCGTTGGTTGTTAAAGCGAGATCTAATTCGCTTGGCAATTGCTTGACCAATTTGTCAATATCCCTTCTCAACAAAGGTTCACCGCCGGTTAGTCTTACCTTTTCCAGGCCAAGTGGTACCATAGAATTTACAATAGAAGCAATTTCTTCGTAACTTAGAATTTCAGTTTTATTCAAAAATTCATGATTCTCTGCAAAATGTTCTCTAGGCATACAATACCTACATCTCATGTTACATCTATCTGTTAAAGAAATACGTAGATCCCTCAAGGAGCGACCTCGCGTATCCTCCACCATATTGGAGTGGGAGAGATTGAATCATTTGAATTATGCTCTTATGCATGCATTGATTATTGATAGTCATCTGGGGTTTATTACAGGAGTGTGTTATCATTTCAACTAATGGCCATACATCCTCATCTAGAAATTTATC
>MDTE01203821.1_pt1 | contig 19181 bp, 16 predicted proteins | sample 811231 | NCBI WGS metagenome assembly MDTE01 (sample SAMN05326651, study PRJNA326480) | marine metagenome | isolation source: seawater | place: Indian Ocean: Red Sea | collected 2010 | reverse complement strand
GAATGATATAAAATTATCTAATCATTGGTTTGGATTTGTTGCTTTTCCATTTGATCAACTTCCTAAACTAGTTGTTAATGATGGAATTATTTATCCTTCTGGATTTTGTGGATCCGGGACAGTTTGGGCTAGATGGCTTGGTCAGAAAGCTGCAGGAATGATCCTTGGAAAAAAAAGTTATACGATATTTTCTGATCTCCCTTTTAAAACCTTACCATTCTACAATGGTTATCCATGGTTTCTTCCCCTTGCAATGAATTATTATAAATTAAGAGATCGATTTTCTCGTACATCAAAATAAGATATTATGACACAAATCTTGAAGGAGACAATTTACTTATATCTAATCTAGATTGCCTATTCATTGAAAGATCTGCCAGCAATTCACCAACAGCTGGTCCAAGCTGGAATCCATGTGCAGAAAATCCAAAAGCATGTAATATTCCATCTTTGCTTCCATAACCAATTACTGGAAGATTATCTGGAAAATATCCTTCAATACCTGACCATATTCGCTGAAATTTTGCTGTTTCTAAATTAGGTATAACAGATTTAGCATTATCAAACATTTCATTTATTCCACGAAAATTAAGTTTTGAAGAATTTTGTTTTAGCGATGCTTTTGCTTTTGCACCGCCTCCAATTAAAAATTGTCCAGTATCAATTTGCTTAAGGGAAAGAGTTTTATCTAAAATTCCTAAAATAGGTTTTAATGTTTTTGGATATGCGTTTGTTAAAATTAGCATTGGAGCATAAGCTTTTATTTTAAATTCATCACCTAATATTTTTGCTATTTCAGCACCCCATGCTCCTGCACAGTTTATAATTCTTGGTGAAGAAAATAATCCAGAAGAAGTTTCTACTACCCAATTTGAATTAACTTTCTTACACCTTAAAACTTTTGTATTTTCAAAAACTTTAGCTCCAAACGACATTGCCTTCTCAATAAAACCTGACACTACTTCATATGGTTTCGCCCAACCATTTCCTTCAACAAGCACACCACCTACGTAACTATCAGAAATGTTTGATACATATTTTTTTAATTCTTTTTTATCAATACAAATCTCATGATAAAAACCTGAATTCTCTAATAATTCTATTCTTTTCTGCGCTTTTTTTAAGTCATTTTGAGATTTTGTTACTTTTATATAATTAGATTTAAAGAACAAACTTTGTTTTCCTAAAATTTTTTCTATTTTGTTCCAATATTCCATTGAAAGTATTGATAGAGGTATCTCTTCTAATTTTCTTCCTAGAGTGCGAATTCCCCCTGCATTTAATCCAGATGCATGCTGTGCAATTTTATCCTTTTCAAAAAGAATTACTTTTTCCCCTCTTCTACTTAGGAAAAAAGCAGTTGCAGTTCCTTGTATTCCCCCACCAATTATAATATGGTCGTAATTTTTAATCCTCATCAATAAAATAATCCTTAAAATTTGACAACTGTTCTAATGTAAGAGGTTTAATTGGAGGTCGTAACCTATAATAGCCAACATCTTTCATAGACAAATTTTTAATTTTGGAAATCATTAATTGGACAGTATTTCCACAATATCTACCTTGACACTTTCCCATACCTGCGCGACTGTAAGCCTTTAATTGATTTGGACCAGATACTCCAAGTTTTATTGATTTTATTAATTCTTTTTTTGTAATATTCTCACACCTACAAACAATACCATCTGGTTTTGTTGGTATTAGCAAGTTATGATTGGGTTTAAAAAGTACATCCAAGAATGGTCTAATTAATTTATGATAATTTAGAAAAAATAAATATATATACTTTTTTATAAATATTCTTTTTTGTAATTTTTCTAAAATATCTAACAATGACAGACTTGATGAAATTGATGAAACTTTTTCTCCGCCAATGCCCATGTTATCTCCAGCAACATATATTCCTGATATATTTGTTTCTCCAAAATAATTTAAATTTGGTAACCAAGAAAATTGTCTTTTATTCCATTTATGTTTTATTCCAGTTGCCATTGTTAAATTTATATTTGGTATTACGCCATGATGTATGAATGCATTTTTTGTATCTATATTCATCTCCTTTCTTTTGAAATTTGTAAAAGTAATATTTTCAAGGAATTTTTCCCCATTTAATTCAACATTATTCACAAAAGGTATGAACTTAGAATTTTTTATAATATATAGTATCCAAAAGATCCCTTGAAAAATCATTTTAATATTTGACAATGCAAATAATAAAAAAGGGATTGATTTAAATAATTGCTTTGTATCAGTTGTATCTAATACAGCTTTAACTTTAAAACCTGCCTTCAAATACTGAAACACGCTCAAATAAAGCAATGGTCCCGATCCAATAAATACTGCATTATCAACTCCAGTTCCTGATGATTTAAGAATTGTTTGTGCTCCGCCTACGGTCATTACTCCTGGTAAGGTCCATCCACTAATAGGCATTGGACGTTCAATGGCACCACAGCATATTAATACAAATTTAGTTTTTAAAATTCCTGAAGTTCCATTTTTAATAAAAAAAACTTCTTTTTCTTCTGATATTTGCCAAACAGATGTATTTTTCCAAAATTTAATTTTAGATTTGTTAAAGGTTTCATAAAGTTTTCTTCCTTTATGATAATTTTTACCAAGATAAATACTATCTGATTTAAAATTTTTTCCAATAGACCTGTAAACTTGACCTCCTAAATCATTTTGATCATCTATCAAAATAGTTGATAAATTATTTTCCTTTGCAAGAATTGCTGCGTTAATGCCAGCAGGACCTGCCCCTATAATTACTAAGTCTATTTTTTTAAAATTACTTAACATTTTTTGTTTTATGTATTTTTACTGAAATATTTTGTTTAACTAAAAGTTGACATGCCTGTTGTGATTCAAAATTATCAACATTTACTAGACACTCAAAACATGTACCCATCATACAAAAAGGCCCTCTTGGTTTTTTATCCAAATCTTTTCTGAAACTAATTATTCCTGATCTAAGTAAAGCTGATGCAATAGTCTCACCTTCATAGGCGTTAATTTTTTCATTTTCAAAATAAAATGAAATATTTTTTTCTTCCTGTTTTTTAATTTTTCGAAACATCAAAACGTTTTCCTGAAAAGGTATTTAATTCTTCACCCAAATTACCATTATCAATATAATTCGCTAAATCATTAGCATGAGCAGCTGCAAGAGTAACGCCACTGTGACATGAAATTGCAAAACACCCAGGACAAACATTAGATTGATCATAAATTGGCAGTCCATCTGGTGACATTACTCTCAGAGCAGCCCAACTTCTAATTATTTGGACTTTAGATAGTCCAGGAAAAGTTTCTACTGCACGATTTGCAATTTTTGACATTATTTTTGGGTCTGAAGAGACATCCATACCAAGCTCTTCATGACTATCACCTATCATGAGAGATCCTTCTTTAGTCTGCCTCAATACTGTAGTTGGAAGTGATATAAAATTATCAACTTTTTCTGTAACCAATATTTGCCCCTTTACTGGTCTAACTGGTTGATTTAAACCAACCATTGGAGCTAAATATTTATTTGTTAGACCAGCAGATAAAATTAACCTATGAGATAAAAACTTATGATCTTTAGTCTTCACACAAAAATCATTTCCTGTTTTAACAACATTTAAAACTTTTGAATTAGATAAAAAAATACCTTTATTTTGTTCATAAGAATTATGTAATGCTTTCATTAAATACAACGGATTAACGTGGCCATCATATTCACTATAAGAACCTCCAAAAACATTTTCTCCAATACCTGGAATTATTTTTGAAAGAGATTTATTATCAAGCATTTCAAAATTAAATTTACCATTCTGGTGATTTCTTAAAATTTCTAATTTATGTTTTCTTTTCTGATACTCGTCTTCTGTTAAGCATACATGTATTCCACCTTTTTGCTCAGTACCCAATTTAATTCCGGATAAATCTTCTAGTTCTAGAGAAAAATCTGACCATAGTTCATATGACCTATTCGTCCAGTCTGCATACGCGGGAAAACCAGAACCTTTACCTTGAACCCAAATTAGACCAAAATTACCCCTTGCAGCCCTAAAATTATTGTCTTCATCATCTAATATAAGGCATTTCCTACCATTTTTTGACAATCCAAAAGCAATAGAAAGTCCTATCAATCCACCACCAATAATTATATAATCATATTGTTTTTTCATCAAAATCTATTAATATCATAAGGTTTCAAAGAAATGGTGTGTTTTAAATTATTTATACAATCTGCTATAATTTTTGCAGTCATAGGAGCCATACTTAAACCATAGTGTCCATGTCCAAAAGCAACATATAATCCAGGAAAATTTTTAATTTCACCTATGGTGGGAAGTGAGTCAGGAAAGGCTGGTCTTGAACCCATCCACTCTTCAGTATTATTAGTATTTATTTCTGGAAATAAATTCTTTATAAGCTCTTTAAAAATTTCTGCTCTTTTATAGTTAGGTTCAGCATTTATACCAGCAAACTCTGCAGTTCCAGCAACTCTTACACCACTATCCATTAAACTTGCAACAAACATTCTTTCAACATCCATAACAGAATTATTAACTTCAATTCCAGGATTTTTGCAAACTAAGTGATATCCTCTTTCTGCCTCTAAAGGGACGTTAATATTAAATTTTTTTAAAAAATTAGCAGACCATACTCCAGCTGCTAACACTATATTATTAAAATTTTTTTTAAATGTATCAAATTCAATTTCATAATTATTATTTGATTCAAAATTTATTTGATTTACTTTAGATTTTATTTGATCTAAACCTAAAGAATTTGCTTTCAAAAAAATTGCTTGGCCTATTAAAGCTGGGTTAGAAGCTCTGCCCTGTTCTTTAATGATTATTCCTGACTCAAATTCATTAGAAATGGAAGGTTCTAATTTTTTTAATTCATTTTGATCAATTAACTCTACTGGAACATTCCTTTTTTTTCTTAATTTCCATCCCAATTGATCTGAAACATTAGTTAATTTATTTCTATATGCATGAACATATAATGAATCTTTTACTAAACTCTTTTTCCCCGTTCCTTCTAGCATTAATCTATAATTTTCAACACTATTATTAGTCAATGCAAACATAGCATCCGCAATGCTATTGATTTTTGATATTTTACCTGCATTAAGAAATTTTATTGCCCATGGTAAAAATTTTAATAAATAATTTTTTCTTATAAATACTGGGCCTTTTGGATCCAATAACCATTTTGGGATTTTCTTCCAATTTCCAGGCATAGATTGTGGAGTACAACTCCATGGAGAAATCACCCCAGCATTTCCAAAACTTGTTAAAGAACATGGGGGCTCTGGATCAATTAATTTTACTCTAAAACCCCTTCTTACTAATTCAAATGCACAACAAACTCCGATTATACCAGCGCCAATTACTGCTATCTCTTCTTTTGAAGAAGTTTTCATTAATTATAGCCTCTTAAGAATTTTCCTATTTGATAAAATCTGCCATATAATAATAGGGGATGCTAATAAAATTGCATAAATATCAGACTCACCAGAAGGAGCTACAAATAACAAACCTGATAAAGCAAATACAACTCTGCTTGGTCCATTCATAAATGTAAGAAAATATCCTGCAACAGAGGCTGAAATAAATAAAACACCAAGTCCACAAGTTCCAACGGTATGAAAAAATTCTGTCCATGTAAAATATTCCTCAAGAACTATTAACATTGCAGGGGAATAAACAAAAACCATAGGAACTAAAAGTTTTCCTATTCCTAATGAAAATGCAGAAAGTCCTGTTTTAAAAGGATTAGAACCTGCAATTCCTGCTGCAGCATAAGCAGATGCACACACTGGTGGAGTAATTTCAGAAATTACTCCATAATATAGAACAAAGAGATGAGATGCTAACGGAGGAACCCCTAAATTTGCAAGTGCTGGTTGCGCAACAGTAGCAAGCATTACATAAAGTGCTGTAGTTGGTAAACCTGCTCCCATAAGAATACATGTAATTGCAATCATAATTAATGATAGTAACAAAGTTATGGAGTCTAAAGAAAAATTGAGAAAAGGAATAATTGAAAGTCCTGCTTGAATATTTTCACCAATTCCAAGTGCCGCTTCAGTGACCATAAAACCTAACCTAAAACCTAATCCAGTCGAATTAACAACACCAACAACAATTCCAATAGCAGCACAAACTGCTCCTACAGATAGTGTGTATTTTACACCTTGCACACACCCCTCAATTAAATCATTAAACGATATTCTTTGTTGTGGATTTATAAAACCAACAATTAAAGTAGTAGTAATACCCCAGAAAGCAGCCATATGAGGTGAATAACCAGAAAATAGTACATAGATAAGTACTATCAATGGTACTACGGTAAGCCAACCACGTTTTAAAACTGCCCATAAATTTGGAATTTCTTCAGGAGGTAAACCTTCAAGACCAAGTCTTTTTGCACTAAAATGAACTATAGACATTACTCCAATGTAATGCATCAATGCAGGAACTGCAGCTGCTATAACTACTGTGCTGTAAGGTATTTCAAGAAACTCTGCCAACACAAAAGCAGCAGCGCCCATTATAGGAGGTGTAATTTGTCCCCCAGCGCTTGCAGCAGCCTCAACACCACCAGCAAAATGACCTGGATATCCCATTCTTTTCATATTTGGTATAGTTAAAGATCCTGTTGAGACAGTATTAGCAATAGAGGAGCCTGAGATTGTTCCAAAAAAAGCTGATGAAACAACACTAACTTTCGCAAGACCTCCAGTAAATCTACCGGCAATTATAGTTGCAATATCAACAAAAAACTGCCCTAAACCAATTCTTTGTGCAAGCACCCCAAATAATACGAAATGAAAAACTACAGTTGATACAATCCAAAGTGTAACTCCATAAATACCTATATCAGGAAAATACATATTGTTTATAAAATTGTCCCATGTAAGTCCAGGATGTTGCAATATTTGAATTGGTATACTTCTACCAAAAACAGCATAACTTATAAAAAATAGGATAATAATTGGAACTACAATTCCTATTGTCCTCCTTACAGCTTCTAATAAAACAAAAACTAATATTGTTCCAAATACAACATCAATCTTGTACGGTGCACCCTGCCTCATAACTTGTTCTGGAAGGAAAAAATCATAATTGAAAAAATTAAATTTAATTTCGTACCATGTAATCCCAATATACAAGGAAGATGAAATCCCAAGTAAAATTAGCACCCAATCCCATATTGGAACATTGAAAAAGACCCAGAAGTTTTTTGGGTTTTCAAGAGAATTGAAACGTTTTTTAAAAGCAGGAAATCCGACAAAAACTAAAAAAATAACACCAGACATATGAAATCCCATATGCCAATAATCAACAGGAACACCTATTCCAGAGGTAACATAATGATAACCTGCAAATAATACACTAAAAATTACTACAATTTGAAAAAGAAAATTTGGTAATTTCCTTGTTATTAATCCTTGATCATATTTTTGTTCTAATGCAAGTGCTTTTTTTAAATCAAATATCTGCAATTGGAAAATCTCTCCAAAAAAGGGAAATTGAAATTCAATTTCCCTTTATAGATGTTTTATTTAAGCAAACCAGCTTCTTTATAAAACTTTTCTGCACCAGGATGAAGTGGGATTAACACTCCTTTTAATGCAGTTTCTGGTCTAATAACTTTCCCTTTAGGATGACCCTTGTCTAACAATTTTCTTGTATTTTTATTCCAAAGAGCTTTAGTTATTCCATATATTAAATCTACTGGTTGATCACTTGATGTAATAAGCTGACCATTTACTGCAACTGTATTTACGTCATAACCAATATTTTCATAAACTCCAGATTTGATTACATCCTGAACGTAATAAGGTATTATTTCATTTATTGTTTTTTGTTCAGATGCAGAAAAACTATACAAATCAAATCCTTTTGTTGATCCCAATTGAATCAATGCAGACAATGGTGTACCAGCGGCGTAAAAGAAAGCATCAATTTGACCATCTGCTAATCTTTGAGCGCTCTGTGTAACATTTAATTCATATTCATCAGCTTTAATATTGTATTTTTTTAATATCATTCTAACTGAAACTTGAGTGCCAGAACCTGCCGCAGCAACTCCAACTTTTTTTCCATTTAAGTCCTTAAGACTATTTAATTTCATTCCTTTTTTTAGAACAAGATGCATACTTTCAGGATATAAATTCGCTATTACTCTTATTTTATCCTTCTTATTCCCAACAAACTTACCTTCACCATTGTAACTTTGCACAACAGTTTGAGCTCCAGCTAAACCTGCGTCTAACTGTCCAGCCTGAATAGCGTTTGCATTTGCAACTGATGCATTAGTAGATACTGCAATTGCAATTAACCCAGGAACACCACAACTTCCACCTTTGTCACATGGTCGTGATCCAGGAGGATTTGAAACAGCGTTTGCAATCAAACCACCAATTGGATAGTAAGTACCACCAGTTCCACCTGTTCCAATTTTAAAAAACTTTACATCTTGAGCAAAAGTATTACCAACTAGTACAAATGTTGAAAAAACAAAAGCTACAAGAAATCTTGTAAATGAATACATAATATTTCTCCCAAAATAAATGTTATTTTAATAATTTAGTTTTAAGATTAAACTATTACTATTTTTGAAATTTTTGCAAGAAATGATTTAAAAATTTAATTTTTTCTTGAAATCAATATTGAATTTAAATAATTATCATTTATCAAGTTTTATATAAAAAAATTATTATCACTTAAGATTTATTTATATTATGAATAAAGATAGAATAGAAAAAATTCTTAAAAAAAATTATCCTAATATATATCGTGATTTCTCTATACTCACTCTTGAGAAGGATAAAGCAAAAGTTGAACTGATAGTGTCAGATAATTTTATGAGAACTGCTACTAAAATAAGTAATAATGCTATTTTTTCACTAGTTAATATTACTTTCCACGTTGCAACTGTTTTTACTCTTGGACCAAAATCAAATTCGATGGTTACAAATATTAACTTCAATTTTATGAGGCCAGCGCCTCCTAAAAACATGTTTGCAGAAGCAAGAATTTTAAAAATCACAAAAAATTCTGTAATTGGTGACGTTTTAGTTTTATCATCCAACAACAAAACTATAGCACATTCAGCTATTACACTTACTATACCTAATGAATTCGAATAATCAGATTGTAAATAGATTATTTAATTTTAGGTATACCCTTTCTTGGATCAGGAGTTAAAACTGAACTTAATAGTTTTTTTGTGTAGGCATGTTTTGGTTTTGTAAAAATAGTATCTGTATCTGATTCTTCCACCATTTTACCAAAATACATTACAGCAACCCTGGTAGCCATATGTTCAACAACTGCAAGATTATGACTAATAATTATATATGTTAGATTTAAATTTTTTCTTAAATCGTTCAATAAATTTAATATTTGTGATTGCACAGAAACATCTAACGCTGATGTGGGTTCGTCACATACAACTACTTCCGGTCTATTAATTAACGCTCTAGCTATTGCCACTCTCTGTCTTTGTCCGCCCGATAATTGATTAGGATATTGATCATACATTCTAGACTGTAAACCAACTAGATCCATTGTTTCAAGAACCTGTTTCTTAGAAGTTTCTGGATCCTCGTTACCCTGCACTTTTACTGGTAGTGTAATTATGGATCCTATTGTTTTGCGGGGGTTTAGGGAGGAATAAGGGTCTTGAAAAATAGGCTGAACAAGATTTGCTCTTTCAAGGTTATTTATACTATAAACTGGTTTGCCACATAAATTTACATATCCTGATGTGGCAGGAAGTAAACCCATTAAAATTTTCGAGAAAGTGGTTTTACCACAACCAGATTCACCAACAATACCAATTACTTCACCTCTTTTAACTTTAATAGAAACGTTATCGACTGCTCTTAAGTTATCTTTTGGTTTGAAAATTCCTCTTGATATCTTAAAATCTTTAATTACGTTTCTAGCTTCTATCATTATCTCTTGCATTAAGTTTCCTTCACTACTTTCGATTTTGAAAGCTTTAAACATTCATTACAACAAAACCTTACGATGTGATTTTTGTCTGACTTAACCTCAAATGTTAGGTGCTCATCTTTTACTGGAACTAATTTTACAACTTTATTTGATAATGTATTTTTTCCCCATCTTCCAGAAAAACGACATTCATTAAAATCTCCAATCAATGATGGAACCATTCCAGGTATCGTTCCAAGGGGGTTTCCTCTCTTTATCTTACCAGGAACAGGTATACAACGCATTAATCCCCTTGTGTAAGGATGGGAGGGGTCATCAAAAATTTGTAATACAGTGCCCTCTTCAACAATTTGCCCTGCATACATTACTGAAACACGATCTGCAATTCTTGCAACCACACCCATATCATGGGTAATAAATATTAACCCCATACCAAAATCACTTTGTAATTCTTTTAGTAAGTGAAGTATTTGTGCCTGTATTGTTACATCAAGTGCAGTTGTTGGCTCATCTGCAATTATTAAATCTGGTTCACAGAGCAAGGTCATTGCAATCATAACTCTTTGCCTTAATCCACCAGATAATTGATGAGGATATTGATTTAATCTCTGTTTCGCTGGCGTTATGCCAACTCTTTCAAGCATTTCTATTGCCAACTTATTAGCTTCAGCACCTCTTATTTTTTTGTGCCTATATAATGTTTCTACCATCTGATTTCCAACAGAAAATGATGGATTAAGACTGGTCATAGGTTCTTGAAAAATCATTCCTATTTTATTGCCTCTAACATTAGACATCTGACTTTCATTAAAATTTAAAATACTTTCTCCCGACAAATCCAATTTTGTTATTTTTCTTATAGCTTTTTTTGGAAGTAGATCCATAATTGCAAGTGCAGTTAATGATTTTCCACAACCCGATTCTCCTACGACACAGAGAGTTTCACCCTTTTTAACATGCAAATTAATTCCATCAACAGCACGCAAAACTCCACTAGCTAGGGGAATTTCTATTTTTAAATTCTGAACATCAAGTACTTTATTGTTCATAAATATTTTCCTAATTTCTATTTTCTGGAGCAGTGACGTCTCTTACTCCATCACCAAGCAAATTTATAGAGAGAACTAATACAAATAGAGCGACTCCAGGTATAGTAATTAACCATGGTTCAAAAATCATCATATCTTTGCCTTCAGAAACCATTAACCCCCATGAAGGTAAAGGAGGTTGCACACCCAAACCTAAAAAAGATAGTGCAGCTTCTAAAATAATTGCATGTGCCATTTCAAGAGTTAACACAACAATCAGATTATTTACAACATTAGGCATAATTTCGCTAATAAGAATCCTTGTTGTTGAGCAACCTACAGCTTGTGCAGCGCTTACATAATCCATGGATCTAATTTGTAAAGTTGAGGATCTCATTACTACTGCGAACCTATCCCATAACAATAAACCAAGAACAAAGATTACAACAAAAAGAGAACCGCCAACCAGTGCAACAACTGCCAAAGCAACCAAAACAACAGGCATTGATAATCTAACTGTTACCAAAAAAGTAACAATCATATCTATCTTACCACCAAAATATCCTGCCATTACACCCATAATAGTACCAATTAGTCCAGAAATTAAAGCAGCTCCAATACCAATAAATAGTGATATTCTTGCTCCATATACTAATCTGGAAAAGTAATCTCTTCCTAAAAAATCAGTACCTAGTATATGATCCCAACTCCCTTTTTCATGCCATACTGGTGGCTGTAATCTTGATAAGAGATCTTGTTGATATGGATCATGAACGGTTAGAAAAGGTGCAAATATAGCTAATAATATAACCAAAGAGATAAAAATAGAACCAATCATAACACCTTGATGCTTAAAAATTCTTTTTCTCAATGCTTGACCTGGTGTTGGTCCGGTTATGTTTTGTAAAGATGGTAATTCTTTTTTCATAAATTTAATTTATTCTTATTCTTGGATCTAACCAAGCATTTAAAATATCCGCTAATAATGTTAGAATAATATAAAATAGGGAAAATATTAAAATAACACCTTGGACTGTAGGTAGATCTAATCGCATGATTGATTCCCAAGCAAGAAATCCTGCTCCATGTAAGGCAAAAATCGTCTCAACAACAATAGACCCTCCTAACATAAAACCAAATTGGACAGCAGCAAGACTGACAACTGGTATAATAGCATTTCTAAGAGAATGTTTAAACAACACCACAACTGGTCTCAAACCTTTCGCTCTTGCCGTTCTAATATAATCTGAGCTTAATACTTCTAACATGCCCGTTCGAGTTAATCTCATTATTGCTGGAGTAGCATAATATCCTAAGACAATTGTAGGCATAACAAAATGATACCAAGTGTCAGAACCAGAGGTCGGCAAAATTCTTAGTTTTACACTTAATGAAAAAATTAAAATTAGGGCAAACCAAAAACTGGGCAAAGCTTGGCCCATAACAGAGAGAAACAAAGCAATTCTGTCAATAATGCTATTAGGATTAATTGCAGCAGCCACTCCAAGTGGAACAGCAAAAATTATTGCAAAGCTGATAGCAAAAACTCCTAATGTCATCGTTGTTGGCAATCTTTCAACAATTAATTCAGTGACTGGCATTTGAAAATAAAAACTCTCGCCTAAATTACCTTGTAGGGCATTAGCAAGCCAATTGAAATATTGAACGTAGATTGGTTTATCAAATCCATAGAGTTTTCTTAAAGCTTCAATATCTTCATCTGATGCTGTCTCACCCGCCATCGCTACAGCAGGATCACTTGATATATATAAAAGGCTAAAACTAATTATGGATACTGTTAAAGCAACAAGTAATGCTATACCTAAGCGTTTTAAGATGTATTTAAACAAAATAATACCTTCAAGTTAAAGGGTAGCTAATAAGCTACCCTTTATGATACTTATTTCCATTTGGCAGTAAAAAATCTTGGGATTTCATCCGCTGTAGGATCAAAATCCACATCCTTAGAAAAAGCATAATTAGTATTATATGACCATAATGGAAACAAAAACACTTGATCAGCAATCCTGCTTAGAGCCTTTTTGTAACTTTCTTTTCTAACAGATGGATCTGTTGATGTATCGCCCTTATCTAGTAAAGAAATAACTTCTTTATCTTTAGCATAATCATCTTTTCCACCTTTTAAAAAATGGCTTGTAATGGCAGATACATCATTTATAGAATAAGAACCCCAAGTCATGAACTGAAAAGGAATCTCACCATTTTGAATCTTATCTCTTAAAGCTGCATATTTTAGATATGAAAAATCTGTCTTTATTCCAACTGCATTTAGATTTCCAATCATTGCTTCAGCATAATCTCGATTTCTGTAAGCATGAAAAGAAATTTTAAATCCATCTGGATATCCTGCTTCAGAAAGCAATTTTTTTGCTTTTTGAGGATTATAATCATATTTTGGTACATCTTGTGTGCAACCGAATTGTGATGGAAAACAAATTGAATGAACAACTATAGATTCACCTTTAACTAATGCTTTTACAATACCTTCTCTGTCAATTGCATGAGCTATAGCTCTTCTTACTTTCAAATTGTTCATTGGATTTTCTCCAGCTCTTCCAGAAGCATCAAAACCTAGATATCCTATCCTCATGGTTGAAGAATTCTTAACAGTAAAACTACCTTGGCTTTTGATGCGCTCTGCTTGATCTGCTTTAACTTTCCATATCCAATCTACACCACCAGAGAAAAGTTCTGCTAATTGTGTATTACTATCAGCAATAGTTTTTACCTCAATTTTACCTATACTAGCTTTACCCTTTGGACTTCCACTGTGATATCCGTCAAACTTTTCAAACTTATATCTTTTACCAATTTCAACGCTTGTTACTTTGTATGGACCAGTGCCTACAGGATTACTCGACATTCCCTTTGGACCAACTTTTGCATAATATTCATTTGGGTAAATAACAACTGGTCCCGACAAAAATTCGAGTGCAGCAGGAAAATTTTTCTTTAAATTTATCCTAATCTTATAATCATCTAATTTCTCAGCATTTTTTATCCAGTTTACATTTCTTTGGGTTTTTACACCATTTTCAACATTTGAGACAAAGTTTAATGTATACACAACATCATCTGCATTAAAATCTTCGCCATTGTGAAATTTTACACCTCTTTTCAAATCAAGGTCTAGGGTTAGTCCATCTACCCAATTCCATGAAGTAGCCAAATTTGGTAAATATTCATTAGTTTTTGGATCTCTGTATAAAAGGCCATCCCATATCATCCTTGAAAAAACTATTCCTTCCCTAGCTGTGTTGAAAAAATTATCCATTGATTCTAACTCTCTATCAATTGCAACGTATAATGTATCATTTGACTTACCTGCAGATGCAACGCCACTTATTGAGAAAGAAGAGAAGATAATTAAAAGCAATTTAAATATATTCTTCATGTTTATTTCCTCATTTAATAATTTATATTATTATAAATATATATAGGCTAAACAGAGAATTAAGATTTTTTCAAGAAATTAATATTAAAAATTTATATACCTAACGCTAATCCATCACCTGCTGGGTCTGCTCCAGCATCTAAGTCTCCATTACTTACTCTAATTGCATGCACTAATGGTGTAGCATAACTCACTGCGTATCTAACAGTAGGGTAACCTAAATTTTGAAGAGATTTTTCTGTTTTTCTTAAAATCCTATTGGTGAGCTCAATAGTATTCGATGTAGTGATAAATCTTGGAGCAGAAACAGCGTCACTAGCACTCATACCAAAATCTAAAACGTTAAGAATAGTTTGTAAAACTCCCATAGTTATTGTCGTACCTCCTGGTGCTCCTACAATTAGTTTCAACTTATCTGCATTTTTTATGATTGTTGGACACATTGAGGTAAATCTTGTTTTTCCAGGCGCTAATGAACCTACATTTCCTGGTCGTGGATCAAAAACCATCATGCAATTATTATACATAAAACCTAGCCCTTCTGTAATTACTCCAGAGCTTGAACCAAGTGAGTGAGTTAAACTTACAGCATTACCCTTTGTATCCACTACTGAAACATGAGTGGTGTCTTTACTCTCTATTGAGGAAGAGTCAAATCTTGCTACATTTGCTTTTTCCCCACTTTTTATCAAATCTGACAATTTTTTAGCGTACTTTTTAGAAATTAATTCTTCTACAGGAACATCTATGAATTTTGGATCTCCAATCTTTTTATCTTTATCTATTGTGGCATATTTCATAGCTTCAGAAACAACAGATATATATTTTGCTGAGTTATGACCCAATGAAGCTAAATCAAAATTTTCAAGTATATTTAACATTTGTATTAGCATTATTCCACCACCTGGTGGCCTGTTTGTAAAAATATCAAAACCTTTATATATGCCTTCTAGTGGGGAGTTTTCCTCTATTTCACAACTTTGAAGATCATCTTTTGTTATTAGACCTCCATTTTTTTTCATATCTTGACATATTTTATTTGCAATACTTCCTTCATAAAAAACTTCAATACCTTCTTCTGCTATTTTTTTGTATGTTTTTCCCATATCTGGGTTTTTTAATAGATCTCCTACTTTAAGTAGATTCCCATCTTTATCTAAATAGATTTTTTTGGCTTCAGGAAAGTGGTTTACTACAGAAACTCTTGCCATACGTCCAGCTTGTGCTGGTTGCATCCAAAAAGCATGAACTTTTGGTCGAATCGAAAACCCTTCATTACAATATTTAATTGCTGGATCTAGAAGTTGACTAAGAGTAAAGTTACCATATTTTTTTAATGCAAAATCAAATGCCTTAAGTGTCATTGGCGTTGTCATGCATTGATAACCAAACTCATTTACTCTTCCTTCTAGTACAAACCCAAAACCATCATCACATTCTTTTTTTATCAAATCTAACCACATATCTTCTTTAACAGACAAAGGAGCTCTACCATAGAAATCAATTGCTTGATGACCTCTTTTGTCATTTAAATACATTTGCAATGACCCAAATCCTGCTATTCCACACATTTGTGGATCAACAACAGTTTGAATAAGAGCAGTAGCTATTGCTACATCAACAACGTTTCCACCTTTCTCAAAAATCTCTAACCCAACCTCAACAGCCTCTGGTTGAGGAGCAGAAATAATACCATATTTGAATTTTTTGTTTAACATTTAACATACTTTCCCTTAAGTTTATTAAATTGAATTTTTAACATTAAGTTTATAGGTATTATTTTGAGTACATTATTAATTAGAGATCAAGCAGTAAAATTTATAAGTGAATATTTTGATAACGGTTCTTTCATTAATGAGTTAAATGAACGAGTAAAAATACAAACTGATAGTAGATCTCCAGAAAAATTAGAAGAATCCTATAAATATTTAAATGAAAATATCACACCATATTTAAATGAGATCGGTTTTGATTGTAAAACATTTGATAACCCCAAAACTAATGCAGGACCGTTTTTAATAGCAAACAGAATTGAAGATGAAAAACTTCCAACAATTTTTTCTTATGGACACGGCGATGTGGTGCCTGGATATGATAGTGGGTGGTTTAAAGGGTTAAAACCTTGGGAAATTACTCAAAAGGGAAATAAATATTATGGTAGAGGAACTGCAGATAACAAAGGTCAGCATTCTATAAATTTAGCAGCACTAAAAACTGTTTTAAAATTTAGGAAGAAGCTTGGTTTTAACTTTAAACTGCTGTTAGAAACTGGGGAAGAAATTGGATCACCAGGATTAAACGACTTTTGTAATAATCATAAGGAATTATTAAAATCTGATTTCTTAATTGCATCTGATGGTCCAAGAATTAATCTCAAAACACCCACAATATACTTAGGTACAAGAGGTGTTATAAATTTTACTATGCATTTAAAATTTAGAGAAGGTGGTCATCACTCAGGAAATTGGGGTGGTCTCTTGTCAAACCCGGCAATAGTTTTGTCTCACGCAATTTCAACAATTGTCAGTCGCTCAGGAGAAATTCTAATAAAAGAACTTAAAGCCAAGCCTCTATCAAACTCAATAAGAAATGCCATAAGTAAATTGAAACATGATGGAGGCGAAAATTCGCCTGAGATTGATCCAAATTGGGGAGAGCCAGGGTTAACAAAAGAAGAGAAAGTTTTTGGTTCGAATACATTTGAAATTAGAAGTTTCAAGTCTGGAAATATTGAAAAACCTGCTAATGCTGTTCCACCTAGTGCCATGGCTTATGGTCATATGAGATATATAAAAGGTACTATGGTTAAAGACATTTTGCCTATAATTCAAAATCATCTTTCAAGAAATGGATTCCCAGAAATAGAAGTGAAGTTAGATGGTGTTCCAAGAGAAGCTACACAACTTGAACCTGACCATCCATATGTTGAATGGGCCAAATCATCAATTGAAAAAACAACAAATAAAAGTGTAGCTATTATGCCAAATCTTGGAGGATCTCTCCCAAACGATATATTTGTTAACACATTAAAAATTCCAACAATCTGGGTACCACATTCCTATGGAGGTTGCTCACAGCATGCTCCTAATGAACATATTTTAGGAAACATTACAAAAGAATCCTTACAAATTATGACTGGTATTTGGTGGGATCTAGGTGAAAACCCTCCGAAAATTATAACTGGGGACTATCATGGGTAATCTTTGTGATTTTAGTGCCACTAGGTTATTAAGATTAATTAAAAATAAAGAAATTTCTCCAGTTGAATTGCTTGAAAGTTGCATTAATAGAATTGAATCCTTAAATGAAACTTTAAATGCCTTTGTTACTAAATCTTATGATAGGGCTAAGAAAGAAGCTCTAAAAGCAGAAAAGGATATTTTAAAAAGTATAGAAATTGGACCTCTTCACGGATTACCTGTTGGTCTTAAAGATTTAGAGGCATCTGAGGGAATTTTGACAACATATGGTTCTAAACTATATGAAAAAAACATACCTTCTACTGACCAAATGATGGTAAAAAATGTAAGAAAAAATGGTGCAATAGTTTTAGGAAAAACAAATACACCTGAATTTGGAGCAGGCGCAAATACTAGAAACTTAGTTTTTGGAGCAACAGGTAATCCATTCAATCCTGAATTAACATGCGCTGGTTCTTCAGGGGGGTCAGCTGTAGCATTAGCAACAAGTATGGTACCATTAGCAACCGGAAGTGATTATGGAGGAAGTCTAAGAACTCCTGCAAGTTTTTGTGGAGTAGTTGGGTTTAGACCATCACCAGGAGTGGTTCCATCTGAAGTCAGACCAATAGGGCTTATACCTTTTTCACTTTTAGGCCCAATGGGAAGAAATGTAGATGATACTATATTACTTCTAAATTCCCAGTGCAGTTCAGATTATAGAGATCCTTTTGCATTATCAAAATTAAAATTTAAAAAAGAAAAAATTGATTTAAGTGAAATTAAAGCCGCTTTCTCAATTGATCTTGGAGAAGCACCTATTTCTAAAGATTATCAGAAGTTATTTTTACATAAAATCTCAAAATTCAAACATATTTTTAAGAAAGCCCATGAAGATAGTCCAAATTTTAAAAATGGGCATAATGCCTTTGAAGTTTTAAGAGGAGTAAATTTTGTTGCCGCCCATGGATCAAGAGTTAAAAACCACAGAAAAATTCTTAGTCCAAATGTTATAGATAATGTAGATAGAGGATTAGAATATTCTCTTGCTGATGTTTCTAATGCTTTTTTACAACAGAATAAAATTTACAAAGATTATTTAAAGTTTTTTGAAAGTTTTGACATTTTAATCTGTCCAGCTTCTTCTGTTTCTCCTTTCCCACATAAAGATTGGTATGTAAAAGAAATTGATAATATTAAAATGCCAACATACATGAGATGGCTTGCTATAACATATTTGCCAACTATGGCTCTTGCGTGTTCAATAGTACTACCTTGTGGACTGGATGACAATAATATGCCCTTTGGAATACAAATAATGGGTCCTATTGGAAGCGATATAAAAATTTTAAATATAGCTAGAGAGTTAGAAAAGTTTTTAGAGAATAATGTTGATACTAGAAGACCTGTACCAAATTTAATTAACGAGAAAACGAGTCAAAAATAAATAATACTAGTAAACCTGTAACTGCTATTTTCTGGATGATTACATCATGTTTTCTAATATCCTTAATGGCAGGAATAGGTCGTCATTTAAGTCAATCTGATATACATCCTTTTCAAATAGTTTTTTGCCGACTTATTTTCG
>MDTE01196693.1_pt1 | contig 19184 bp, 18 predicted proteins | sample 811231 | NCBI WGS metagenome assembly MDTE01 (sample SAMN05326651, study PRJNA326480) | marine metagenome | isolation source: seawater | place: Indian Ocean: Red Sea | collected 2010 | reverse complement strand
CCAAAAGCAATCATCCCTGTAGATTTATTTGGATTGCCTGCACGATATAGACTGATTGATAAAATTGCTAAAAAATATAATTTGAAAGTCATCGAAGATGCTGCACAAAGTTTTGGAGGCTCAATAAGAGGTAAAAAGGTTGGTACATTTGGAGATGTTGCTGCTACCTCTTTTTACCCAGCTAAACCTTTAGGTTGCTATGGAGATGGTGGTGCTATTTTTACAAATGATGATAGTTTAGCCGAAGAATGTAAAGCAATCCGTATTCATGGAACCAAACAAGATAAATATAACAGTGAAATGATTGGATTAAATGGTAGACTTGATAGTATTCAAGCTGCTGTTTTATTGGAAAAGCTCACAATTTTTGATGAAGAATTGGAAATGAGGAATACAATTAATTCTTGCTATAGAAAATTCTTAAATAATGCACAATATATCCCAAAAGATTATCAGTCAGCTCTTGCCTTATTTTCAATTGTATTAGGCTCAAGAAAAAAACGTGATGATTTGATTGAAAGACTATCTAAAAAAAATATTACAACTGTTATTTATTATAAATTTCCCATTCATTTAATGAAAGCCTTCAATTATCTTGACTATAAAAAAGGAGATTTATCTATTTCTGAAAAATTATCAAATAGTATATTAAGTTTACCGATGCACCCTTATCTTTGTGAACAGGATATTCAAGATATAGTTCAAGCTATTATTGAAAAATTATAATTTTAGAATTGATAGTTTACACCAAAACCATAATTTGTAATTTTTTCATCTTTAAAGATTAAAAAATCCATAATTATATTTTCACTCGCTTTCCTTTCAATTACAATCATAGATTTTTGATAGTCATTCATATTGATTTTACGAGATGTTAAAAGTTTAAAATTTATTTTGTCTTTGTGAAAATAAAATCCTAAATGCATTAATTTTATAAGCTCAACGTAAATAGAGTTTTCAGGGTTAACAAAAGGATTACCGATAATATTATTTTTGTACCTCCATCCAGATTTGTACTGATAATTATAGTAATAATTATCAGACTGATATGGAGGATCTATGCAGCAATTTGTTGTATTTAAATATTCCAAGAGAATTCCTGTTTTGTAATTCAAATTATCATATTGAAAGCCCCAAAGACCATCAGATTTATTAGCAAACCTAAGACTGCTTGTATCTTCAAATATATGCTGATAGTAAAATTTAAATCTATTTTCTCTTTCTTTTTGAATATAATAAAAATCCCATATACCCAAATGATTCCCCAAAGCATTTGCATGTACTTCGCCTTCCCTAAGCGGACCATCAGCAGAAATAAATACCTTCAAAAAATTTTTAAAACCTTCAGGTTGTTTTCCAGGATGTTCTCCAATTAATATATTTCCACCCCACATTGCCTCATGTACAAGTCCAATTCCAAATTCTGAATTTTTATTTTTTCTAATTAGATAAATAAATTTTTCATGAAGATAGGGGGCTGATTTATAGAACGAATTTTTATCAAAAACTCCATGAGCTAAACCAAAACTAAAATTTAATTTTGTGCGTTTTTTAGGTTTATAATTATAGTAAATGCCAATTTTAGGTATTTTCTGAGCATTTGTGCTTTCTAGCATTGATCCTGAACTTAATTGATCATCTAAGTATGTTGAAAACTGTCTTTCAAATCTACCAAGCTTTACATTTACACTCTTATTTAAATTGTAGCTAAGACTTGCAGTATTAAAATGAAAAATATTTTCACTAATACTATAATAAAAATCACTTTTCAGATAAATTGAATTTTTATTTAAATTTATTGAACCTTTTAAAAAAGCTTTTTCAATTTCAAATCCATTATTATTATTAGTTTGCCACCAAGTAGAATTCTGATTGGAAATTTTGAAAAAAGAAATACTAGAGTAATTTTCAGCTGCTAATAAATTTGCAGATAAAAAAATAATGATCTGAATTGTCCTATAAAATTTCATTAAATAAAATTAAGAATAATAAGTATTGTAAATTATAATATTTGAAAATAATTTAAATTATGCTTGATTACATTAACAAAGAAAATCTAGAAAAATCATTTAAAAATTTCCGTGGAGCTTTTCCTTTTGATCATTGTGTGGTAGATAACTTTTTTACTGATGAAATGGCGTCAATTCTTTCAAATGATTTTCCTGCATTTGATGATCCAATTTGGCATCAATACGATAATCCAATAGAAATTAAAAAAGTCTCTAACCTATGGAATATATTTCCACCAACCACATATGAAGTTTTTAGCGACTTAAATTCACCTGATTTTGTTAGTTATTTATCAAATATTTCTGGTATTGATCCTCTATACGCAGATAATGGTTTAAATGGAGGTGGATGGCATATGCTCAATAACGGAGGTAAGTTAAACCCTCACCTTGACTATTCTATGCACCCTAAACTTCCTCTCCAAAGGAAAATTAATCTAATAGTTTATTTAAATAAGAATTGGAAAGAAGGTTGGGGCGGTGAACTTGGACTGTGGAGTTCTAAAAATGATGGTAAGAGTCCAAAAAAAATTGAAAAAATTGTTCCCTGTTTTTACAATAGAGCAATATTTTTTGATAAAACTATGCATAGTTGGCATGGTTTATACAATGTTGTTAATTCTCCAGAAGATGAATTTAGAAAAAGCTTAGCTATTTATTATTTAACGACTCCACCATCAGATGTAGATAAACGAGGTAAAGCGCTCTTTGCTCCAACTGATGATCAAAAAGGGGACAAAGATATTGAAGAGTTAATTGATAAACGTTCAAAAGTAGAAACCGCTTCAGAAGTTTATAAAAAATAGTTATTTCTTATTATAAGTACCCAATTATGTCAAATAACACCCAATTATCTGTTGGATTAGTAATTCCCACATTCAATGCTGAAAAGCATTTAAAAAAGAACTTAAAAGTTATTGATCAAGAACAAAATCAAGTTTTGGTTATTGATTCAAACTCCTCGGACAGAACAGTAGAAATTGCAAAAGAATATAAATGTAAAATTGCAACTGAAAATAATTTTAATCATGGTCTCACTAGAGAAAAAGCAAGAAAAATTTTAAATACTGACATTGTAGTTTTCATAACACAAGATGCATATATAGAGAGCCAAGAATCAATAAATCGATTGGTAAAACCAATTAAGGAAGGAAAAGCATCAATAACATATGGAAGACAAATACCAAGAAAAAATTCAAGTATTTTTGAATATTTTCCCGTTAATTTTAATTATCCAGAACATTCAAATACTAGATCTATTGAAAATTTAAGCAAGGATGGAGTGTATACATTCTTTTGTTCAAACAATTTTGGTGCTTACTTAAATAAAGACTTAAATGAAGTGGGGGGTTTTGAATATATATTAACTGGTGAAGATTATGTTGCTTGCACACATTTACTTTTGACAGGTAAAAAAGTGGCATATGTTTCAAAAGCAATAGTAGAACATTCACATAACTTTTCGCTTTCAGAAAATTTCAGAAGATATTTTGATACTGGTTTTATTAGAGGTGAAAGACCATATTTACAAGAGTTAGCTGGTAAAGCAGATGGAAGAGGAGCAAAACTAACAAAGCTATTTTTTAAAAAAATTATAAAGGAAAAACCTCATTTAATTTTTTATGCATTTATTGAAACTGTAGTAAAATTTTTAGGTTTTAAAGTTGGGAGTTTTTTTGGTTTTTACGGATCAAATTTTTCATCAGAGGTTAAAATGTTTTTAAGTAATCAAAAATACTTTTGGAAAAATAAAAAACCTTCAATTAATTAGCCAAAATTTTAATGGATTCCATCCTAGTCTCATTTTTACAAAATATGCAGCTAATAAATTTTGAACAGATAATGCTAAAGTTGTGGAAATTGCTGCACCTAAGGCTCCATAGAGACTTATAAGAAAACTACCGAAGAGAAATGCTATTAATAAAGAAAAAATTCTTATGTTTCTCATATCATTTTCATGACCAGTCATATTTAATATTTCTTCTACAGAACCACATAAAGCTGTAATAAACTGGCCAACAATCAATATCTTTAAAATTATTGCTCCTTGGTAATATTCGTCCCCAAAAAAAGACATTATTTGATCTGAAAATAATATTATAAAAACTAAAATTGGGAAAGCTAAAGTAATGATTATTTTACTGCATAAGTAAAATGTTGAACGCATTTTTGAAATTTCATTATTGTGGAAATAAGATGAATATCTTGGCGCTGCAATAAGGTTTATTGATATTAATATTAGGGAAGTGAGCATTGCAACTCTGTTCGCAACTGAAAAGATTGCTACATTACTAGCGTTTGAGAAGATACCTGTTAATAAAACCCCAGACCATTCCATAAGAACTGTTGCAGAACTTAAAACCCATAAAGATTTTGTAGTATTTAGGAAAACATGATTTTCGGTAGTATCTATTTTATCTGACTTTTTTCTATTTTTTAACCATAAAAAGATACTAATAATAAAAGTAAATATACTGGAGCTTAAAAAATAAATAGAAAATGTATAAAGACTAAAATCGATGGAGCGTAAATAGCCGCTAAATACAAATATTGAGAAAAAAATTGGAACGCTAATATTATGCAAAAAAACCGTCCAAGATGTTTTACTAAGTCCTTGCAAAACAGAGCCAATTAATTTTGATATTGTAAAAAAGGGCAGACTTATAGAAAAGATTTTTATAGTTGATGACAATTCTTCATTTCCTAATAAATGAGTAGATAAAAAATCACTTAAAAGAAATGCAATTATCGAAATCGAAACCGATAAGGCAAATACATTACGTAAACCAATTGTAAATAAAGAATTTATTTTAGACCAATTATCTCTAGAAAATAGTTTAGCAATATACCTTACATAACCTATTTGCATTCCTTGACTGCAAAAGATTAAAAAAACAGATAGAATACCAAAAAATAAAAAAAATGATCCTGAAGACTCTAAAGTTAAGCTTCTAGTAACTAACGTTGTCATGAGTAAACCTGAAAGAGCCCCAGCAATTTTTAGAAAAAATGATATTAAAGATTTTTTTACAATGATATTCATTTGCTAGACTTATCCTTTTCATTAATCTTTTCAATACATTGCTTTATGGCGTTCTCAAGTAACATTGGTTTGAAATTGTATTCTTTACTTAATTTTGATGTATCTAAAACAGAAAATAAAGGGCGTTTTGCTAAAAAATTTAGTTCACTAGAATCGACGGGAATTAATTTTGGAGATTTGAAAGATGAATTTAATTCATTTTGAATTTTGAATATAAGCTTTGCAAAGTTGAACCATGATAATATTTTGTTTCCACTAAAGTGATATAGTTTTTTTATGTTAATTTCACCATCTAATTTTGAAATCATATGAAATATTAATAAAGCAATATCTTTTGCATAAGTTGGACATCCTACTTGGTCATTTACAATACTAATTTCTTCTTTAGTTTTAGATAATTCTAGCATTGTTTTTAAAAAGTTTGATCCATACTCACTGAAAACCCATGAAGTTCTTAAAATAATATAATTACAATTTGATTTTTGAATTGAAATCTCTCCCATCAGCTTTGATTTACCATATTCACTTTCAGGTTTAGTTTTACAATCTTCAGTATAAGCTGTTTGAGAAAATCCATCAAAAACATAATCAGTAGATATATGAAATAATAATCCATTGACTTCATGACATACCTTCGCAAGATTTTCTACAGCTATATTGTTTATCAGATTTGAGTCTTGATGAAACTTTTCAGCATTATCAACTGCAGTGTAAGCGCTTGCATTAATAATAATTTTTGGCTTATAGTATTTTATTTTATCTCTTGTTTCTTCAAGATTACTTATATCAATTTTTTCTCTTGATGTAAGAATAACTTCATAAGGTAAATTTTTTACAACGTCATTGATACTTTTTCCAAGTTGACCGTTGCAGCCAATAACTAAAATTTTCATTTAAAATAATCTGTAAATTTCATAGCGGAAGAATCTTTTTTAGAAAGAATAGGATTTTCTATAGGCCAATTAATTTGTAAATCTGGATCATTCCAAAGAATGCTGCATTCATCATTGGCATCATAATATTCAGTACATTTATATTCAAAATCAGCTGTGTTTGATAAAACTAAAAAACCATGTGCAAACCCTGGAGGAACCCAAAGCTGTCTTTTATTTTTTTCTGAAAGATTTACTCCAATCCATTTACCAAAACTATCAGATTCCTTTCTAATATCTACTGCTACGTCGAAAACTTCACCTCTAACAACTCTTACTAGCTTTCCTTGAGGTTTAAGTTTTTGAAAATGTAATCCTCTCAAAACTCCTGAGGATGATCTAGAATGATTATCTTGGACAAACTCTAAATCATTACCAAGAAAATTCCCATAGCGTTCTTTTTGAAATGTTTCTAAAAAAAAACCTCTTTCATCTCCATGTACAGTTGGATCAATAATAAAACAATCTGATAATAATGTTTTTGAAATTTTCAATTTTTAATTCTCTAAAATTTTTTGGAGATAGGCAGCATATTCTGTTTTTCCTAAACTTTCAATACTTTTCATTAATGAACTTTTAGATATCCACTTTTTGTTATATGCTATCTCTTCAAGGCAAGCAACTTTCAAGCCCTGTCTTTTTTCAATAGTTTGAATAAACTGACTAGCCTCTATTAGAGAATCGTGTGTTCCAGAGTCAAGCCATGTAATTCCCCTTGCTAAAGCTTCAACGTTCAATTTTTTATTTTCTAAATAAACTTTATTTACATCAGAAATTTCTAATTCACCCCTATCTGAAGGTTTAATAGATTTAGAAATATTTATTACTTCATTATCATAAAAGTATAATCCCGTTACTGCAAAGTTTGACTTAGGATTTTTTGGTTTTTCTTCAATTGACAAAGCCTGACCTTTACTATCAAATTCGACTACACCAAACCTTTCGGGATCGACAACATGATAGCTAAATACTGTAGCTCCATCATTTTGTTGAGCAACATTTTCAAGTGATTTAGAAAGATCTTTCCCATAAAATATATTATCACCTAAAATCAGGGTAACATTATCATCTCCAATAAAGTCTTCTCCAATCAAAAAAGCTTGAGCAAGACCACCAGGATTTGGTTGGATTTTGTATGAAATTTCAAGTCCAAACTGTTGGCCATCACCTAATAGTTGCTCATACTTTTCAATATCATCTGGAGTGGATATGATTAAAACTTTTCGAATGTTAGATAGCATTAATATTGATAAAGGATAATATATCATTGGTTTGTCATATACTGGTAATAATTGTTTAGATGTACTTATCGTAACTGGATAAAGCCTTGTTCCTGAGCCTCCAGCTAAAATAATTCCTTTTCTTTCAATGTTCATTATGTTTTACCAATTCTTTCTAGCTTATATTCACCAGTTAATACTCTTTCCCACCAAGTTTTATTATCCAAGTACCATCTAACTGTTTTTCTTAATCCAGTTTCAAAAGTTTCCTCCGGATACCAATTAAGTTCTGATTTAATTTTGCTAGCATCAATAGCATATCTTCTGTCATGACCTGGCCTATCATCAACAAACTTAATTAAATCTTTGTAAAGATCTACACCAGCTGGCTTGTTTGGAGCCATTTCTTCTAATATTTCACAAATTGAGTTAACAACTTCAATATTTTTCTTTTCATTATCTCCTCCAATATTATATGTTTCTCCTAACTTGCCTTCAATAGCAACTTTAAGAAGTGCTTTTGCATGATCTTCAACATAAAGCCAATCTCTTATCTGGTCTCCTTTACCATAAATTGGAAGAGGTTTTCCATGTAATGCATTTAAAATAATATGCGGTATAAGTTTTTCAGGAAAATGAAATGGTCCATAATTATTTGAACAATTTGTAATAACTATTGGAAGATTAAATGTTCGACCCCATGCCCTAACAAGATGGTCAGAACTGGCCTTGCTTGCTGAGTATGGAGAACTTGGAGCGTAGGGTGTTTTTTCAGTGAATAAATCAACATCATTTTCTAAGTCACCATATACCTCATCTGTTGAGATGTGATGAAATTTGAATTTTCTTTTTTCATCACTTGAAATGGCATGATAAAACTGTCTAGCCTCATCTAATAGATTAAAGGTGCCAATAATATTTGTCTCTAAAAATCTTAATGGGCCATCAATAGATCTATCAACATGACTCTCAGCTGCTAAATGCATTACCAAATTTGGCTTAAAATTGTTGAATAACCTTTTAAGGTCACTCTTATTGCATATATCTATGTGAGCAAAACTATAATTATCATTTTTTTCAATACTCTTAAGAGAATCTAGATTTCCTGCGTACGTTAAACAATCAACATTTAAAACTTTATAATCAGTTGAGCTTAAAATATTCCTGACCAAGGCACTTCCAATAAAACCTGCACCGCCTGTAATTAAAACTTTCGTCATTTATATCAACAAGATAGTAATATTTTCTAAAATAGTTTATCTTAAAATATATTATTGTTTCAAAAGTAATTTTCTAAAAATTTCAATTCTTTAATAACACTTTTCTAAATGTTATTTCAGTAAAAACTATTAATGACTTAAATATTAAATATATTAAATGGACTAATTGATTATGATTTTGATAAAATTTTTTAAGATGAATTAACCATTCACCTTTCATAGATAGTTTTATACTGCTTGAAGACATATCTGACCTTTTTTTCCATCCTCTGCAATGGTAGGCATAAAAATTTGATAATACTTTTAAATTCCATCCTTTTTCAATTAAATAAAGAGAAAGATCAATATCTTCCTTATAAATAACAAACCTTTCGTCCCAAACTTTTCCATCTCGTAAAGTTTCTTTTAAAGATTTCTGTCTGCAAAACATAAAAGCACCACAAATCAATAAATTTTTTTCATCTGAAAATTTTTTTAGGTCTCCTATTTTTTTACCCCCATAGTAATCATAATACCTTCCGTACCATTTTTTATTTATACCAGCACTATCTAGCTCTTCTAATGGTTGATTCTTTTCAAGCGAATATCTTAGTAGAAGAGGAGAGCAAATAGCAATATTATTGGAATCTTCATTTTCCATAAAATTATACAAATTTTGTAAAAGGCCATCTGTCACAAAAGCATCTGGATTTAAAAATAAAACATATTTAGAATTTTTAGAAATTTTATTGTATCCGACATTATTTGCAGCGCCAAAACCAATATTTCTTTTGAGTTTATGAATTAATATGCCTGGTCTTTCATCATATTTTGAAAGATATTGATTATCTTTTGAACCATTATCAATAATTACAATCTCAATAATTTTATTTTTCAAGTCATCTGACAAAAAATCTATACATTTATGAATAACATGGTTGCTATTATATGTAACAATAATGACAGATATATCTGGTTTATAATTCAATCTATCCATATGACTTATTAAATCTAAATCTATTTATAATAAAGTATACCAAATATATAGCTAGAAAAATTCTTCCCTGTGGAATTATAATTCTCCAAAAATCACCAACTCTCACGAAATGAAAAAAAGTAATTATAAAAAAAGAAAATATTGTTATGAAGAATAGTTTTCTATCGGCTCTTTCAAGAAAGTATTTAAACACATATTTACTTAGAATACCAAAGAAAAACGAAAGAAATATTAAGGCAATAAATCCACCTTGCATATAAAAAAGTCCAAAAATTCCCATAGGGATTCCTGCAGAAAATATTGGAAAATATTTTGAAACTAAAGATTCTCCAATTGATGCATATTCGCTTAATCCTCCATCTAGACCCCAAAATAACAATAATTGTTTTGGTATAAAATCTAATCCATATCTAAAACTTTCATCATTACCATATGAATTCATTAATGTAATGACCATGTCCCAAATAAAAAATTCAGCAGTTTCTTCAACTATAGATTTACCTGCTTCTGCGGAGTTTGAAATACGAAAAGCAACAATGCTTGTTAGAATCAACAATGAAATAATATACCCTAGAAGCCCTGTAAATGCAGAAAATCTTTTTTTATAAAAATAATAGTAAACAGTAAATGGTACAAAAATACTTATAATTGCTAATCTTCTACCAAAAATTAAACATATTAATATATTGAAGGCTGCAAGTAAGAATACTCTTAATTTAAAACCATCTCTTGCCAACATAAGCGCTGTAGGTAGAAATGATAACAAAATAAAAATAAAGGCGAGCTTGATTATAATTCCAGACTCAGGAATTGCTTTAACTAATGTAGATTGAATTGAAATAATATTTCCTAAGCCACCAAAATTAATAATTAAAATTAAGCTACTAACAATGATTGCTATTTCTAGCATTATTACTATAAGCATTAAAAAACTTTCTGAGTATGATTCACCACTTAGTTTATTTTTTTGATCTTTAAACCCGCTATGCACGGTGTATCCAAATACAAATGGCAAATATGCTGATGAGATAAAAAAATATGTCGATAAAATCGGGTCTACTTCGAATTGATATAGATTGAAGGTAAAAGGCTGAGCTTCATTCAATAAATAGAATCCAGGCCTGATAAAAAAGTAGGTTATAAAGTAAAAAAATACAACCCATATTGGGCTTAGTACAATTTTTTCCACCTTAAAGGTTAAAAGAAAAAGCGAAATCCAAAAAAAACACCATAATAAAATATCAAGATTTACTTCAGCAAAGTATAAACCTGAAGCAAACAAAAAAAATATCAATATACCAAACAATATTACTGAATTATTTTTTAGCATTTTTTAGATATTTGATTTATTGCAATCATATTTTGATAATCCTATAATAAAAAATTAAACTTAAATTAAACTTAAAATAAACTAATATAATTCTTTGAAAAATTTGATGTTTTGAGATTCTTCTCTTTCAATAAGTTCCTCATAAGAAGATCTTATTGCTATGTTTAAGTTTACTACTTTTTGTAATATTTCAAGTGGTTGATTCATTTTATCTGCATACTCTACAAATGCCTTTGAATCTTTAGGCAAGCATGCACCACCGAAGCCATATCTTCCATCGGGTCCTGGCACTTGCATATGTGAATTTCCAATTCTTTCATCTTTGGTTATTGCTAGAATAAAATTTTCCCAAGATTGTTTTGTACCTGATTTATCAAAAAGTTTTTTTAATTCGTTAAAAAATATGACTTTGGTTGATAAAAATGAGTTTATGGTATACTTAATAAATGATGCAGAAATAATATCTGTAAAAATATAATCATCAGATATACATTTTGTATGTTTTTTATAGAAACTAGCTAAAGTTTTTGTGTATTTCATTTCTCCTCCAAAAACAATTAATTTGGAGTTAATAAAGTCTTCATCAGCACTTACTTCTCTTAAAAATTCTGGATTATGTATTAATTTTTCATACAAACCCGAAATACTTTTTAAATAATTGGGTAGTACAGTGCTTTTTATTACAACCAAGCATGACATTTTCATTGCAATAATATCTTTAATAGCTTCTTCTAATTTTGAAATGTCTTGTAAAGATCCATCATCACTAACGGGGGTTGGTAAACAAAGAAAGATAATATCAGGATTAAAGGTTTTTAACATTGATATATTAGTATTTAACTTTGGGTCAATTTTTAAGACTTCCACATTATCTTTTAGCCCGTTCTTGAGAGCTGAGCCAACAAATCCGTAACCTATTATTCCAACTTTCATATCAATTAAATTTTCTAAAAATCCTTTAAATCTAATTTATCAATAGTAAGGCTTATTTTCTTCATAATTTCTAGGTATTCATTATCATTCATTGTGTAGGGGTCAGAAATTTCTACATCTTTAATATTCCTAGTAGACAGAATGAATTTATTAATATATTTTGGGAAGCTCTTATTAAGCATATTCAAGACGTTTATATCAGCAGCAATAAAAAAATCAAAATATTCGAGCATTCTTTTAGATATTTTTTTTGGTGTATGTAGTACATTTTTTATGCCAGCTTTCTCAAGATATTTTATAGATCTAGGATCCATATTTGGTTCAGCCATTGGATAAAGACCGGCTGAATAAATTTCAAAATCTTCTCCATACTTTTTTTTTAATAATGCTTCAAATACGGGGCTTCTACAATAATTTGCTATACAAACGCAACAGAATGAAGTTCGTTTTTTCACTGTTAATTAATTTGATGCTAGGCTGCTTACTTGACTCAGAAGTGTTGAAAATGGGAAAAACTGTGATATGACTTTATTCCATCTAGTTGTTCCACTTGAATTAACATAAATAATATCATTATTTTTTAGGTAGAATCTTCCAGCATCAATAAAATATGAAGGGTCTTTAAGATTAGCATAGTAGATTTTTGGATCACTATCAAAGTTTTTTTCTTGCCTAATAATAAATACGTCTTTCGCAGCTGTAATTGTATTTAATCCATATGCATCTCCAATTGCTTTAGATAAGGTAATTGGAATATCAGTAATATTAATTTTTAAGGGTCTAGTAACTTCTCCTAAAACAAAAATTTGTTGTGAATTAAATCTTGATATAGTCACATCAACTTGAGGTTCGTTAAAAAGTTTTGAAAGTGAATCTGTTATATCTTTTCTTAATTCATTTTGAGTTTTACCAGCAGCTTTTATTAATCCTGCATAAGCAAAAAATATATCACCATTTTGATCAACTCTTCTCAAGTTTTGATCAGGTGTTATATTAATTATAGGAAAGATCTCTGGTAATCCCCAAACCACAACTGATATTTCGTCACCAGAACCTATTTTGTAGGAAAAATCAACTTCTTTTGAATTTGAGGATTCATTGATTGGAATTATATCAATAGTTTTACCAATAGATTTTATGTAAACACTATCTTTTTTGGGCATATGCATTCCTGGTGCCATAAAGCAGCCATTCAAAAAGATAAGTAAGATTGATAGACTAAGTACTTTTTTCATATTCATAAGATTCATATAAGTATTTCTCCGAGTAGTATTGATAAGCATAATCACCGTAAAGACCATAATAACCATAATAACCTTCTGGTTTTGCATAAGCATTATATATATATCCATCTATAGAGGAGTTTAATTGATTAAAAATGTTGTTGGCCTGTTTAACTTCACTAATTTTAGATAATTCATGTCTTAAAATGACAAAATTAAAGTCAGATTTATCGATCATTACAGATGTATCTGCAACTGATAAAATAGGCGCACTATCAATAATGATATAATCAAACATTTTTTTAAAGCTTTCTAGTTGATTTGTAAATCCTTTACTGGTAACAAATTGAAAGGAGTTAACCAGTTTTCTAACTCTAGGAATAAGATAGAATCCTTCACTAGTTTTAAAAGAAGAAATATTTTCTTCATTAATTTTAAAAAATTCATTCTCATTCACTGATTTTTTCTTTAAAAAGTTTCTACCGATAGCACCTCTTTTAAAGTCCGCATCAATGACTAAAACTTTTTCTCCAATTGAAGATAAGGAACGAGCCATCGCTACAGCAATTGTTGATTTACCATTGGAAGGAGTAGGACTGGTCAATACAATGACATTTTTACTTACATCATTATTTTGTAAAGATTTTATATTAACAATAATTGATTCTAATGACGAAACAAGCTTTAAGTCATCTTGATTATTTTCAATCTTAGTTATAAAAGGAATAACTCCTATCATGGGTTGAGTAAGATTATTATCAAAAATTTCAGCAGGATTTGAAATTGGAAGAAAATTTGAAACTCTAATAATTGCTACAATACATGATAATAAAAATGCAATGATAGTGACTAAAATAACTGATAGAAATTGTGGACTGACAAGGTTCTCCATGTAAGCTTCGTCAACTACCCTAATGTCTCCTATTGTACTTGCTTCCATAATAGAAAAACCCAATCTCCTAGTTTCAAGCTCTTCAAGAGAAATTCTTGATGTTTCTAAATCGCTAAATAAATCAATATATTCCTGCTGTTCTTTAGGCATCTTTTTAATTTGGGATAAAATCAAATTCTTTTCTTCTTCGATGACTTTTTTCTGGTTAATCAATTGTTTATACAAAGGATTATCTGGCTTATAGTTTTGCATCCCAACTGAAAGTTCAATATCAATTTCACTTAAAGACTTATCAATTAATTGCACTTTTTCTATTACAGCTTTAGTTTCGAGATCAATGTCTACCAGTTCATTTAATTCTAAGAAATTTTTAACTCTTTCTTGATTAATTGTTACGACTTGCTCCAAAAGAGCAATGTTTTCATCAATAAAATTAATTGCAGCCCTTGATTTTTCACTTTCATAGGATAGTCTTTGTTGAATAAGTAAATCATTTGCAACATTGATTATTTTTTTACCAAGTGAGATATCGTCTGTTTCATATGAAATTTGAATTAATCCCTCATCATTACTAAAAGCTTTTCTTGATGTGAGAGTTGAAACATCAAGATCTTCAATCAAATCTTCATAAATTATATCAGGATTTTGATAAGTTACCTTAATCATTCTGTCATTTTTTAGATAAGCTTTTTCAACATTGATTATTAGATTTTCAAAAATATAATTGTCTTCACCAAAATTAATATTTACGACAAATTCTTTTTTATTGGAGTATAGTTTCAAATAATCTTCATGATAACTTATGTAAAAAGTTTTCATGGACAAGAATTTGTTGAAAATTTTAGAAACACTTTCTTCAATTAAACTTGAATTAATATTAAAATCAACAAACTCATCTTTATTTAAATCTTTTATTTCAATATTCAATTGCAGTTGATTAATTAGTTCAATCATATTTGTCCTAGACTCATATAGTGTAACCAGGTTATCTAAGTCTCCACCTGAATTATTCATAGGAGATATCATTTGCATAGTATCAGTTGGGTCTAAAGAGTTTAGGTCGAATGATTCAACTTGAAGAAGGCTGGAAATTTTATATTCCTTTGTTGCAAACAAAAAATATGTAAGAGATATTGCTAAAGAAATAAAGGTGATGCTGAAAATTAATTTTGATTGCATCAAAATATTTCTAATTAGTCTTCCGAAATCTATTTTATCATCGATTTGATTTTCAAATGTCTGATTTTCTATTTTTTTCATATCTTTTTAAATCTCCAAAATAATACTGTTGTATAGTATTATTTATTTAAGAAGGTAATATATAAAATAGACATTAGCTTTACTAAAATTTTTTTGTATACTACAATTAGATTGGAATAATAATTTAATTTCAACTTTAAAATATTAATTTTTAGAAGGGCCCATAGCTCAATTGGTTAGAGCAACGGACTCATAATCCGCAGGTTCGGGGTTCAAGTCCCTGTGGGCCCACTAATGAGTAGTCATTCGTATATATCAAATCCAAAAAATAAAGATATTTTTATCAATATTAATGGGGAGCTCTTTCATAGAGATAATGCAAAAATTTCGGTTTTTGATAGTGGTTTTCTTCTTGGAGATGGAGTATGGGAGGGTATTAGGCTTCACAAGTCTAAACTTGTATTCATTTCTGAACATTTAGAAAGACTCTTTAATAGTGCTCGCGGAATTTCTCTTCAAATTCCTTTATCAAAGAAGGATATAATATTTGAAATTGAAAAAGTACTATTAAAAAATAAAATGACTGACGATGTACACATTCGTTTAATAGTTTCTCGAGGAGATAAGATTACTCCATATCAAAACCCTAATGCGAATATAGGACCTATAAATTTTGTAATTATACCTGAATACAAAAAAACTGATCCAAAGATTTATAAAAATGGTATTACAATTGGAAGAGTCTCAACAATTAGGCCCTCAGAAAATATTTTAAGTACACATTATAATACTTTAAGTAAGCTAAATTGTATTCTCGCAAGCATTGAGGCTAATAAGTTAAATTATGATGAGGGTATTATGAATGATCCTAACGGAAATATTAGCACTTGTAATTCCACAAATCTTTTTTTTATTAAAAATAATAGGGTATTGACATCAACGGGGAAATTTTGTCTTAATGGAATTACAAGAAGCAAAGCAATTGAAGTATGTAAAATAAATGAAATTCCTTGTAACGAAACAAACTTTACTTTTGAGGATATTAGAGATTGTGAAGAGGCTTTTGTTACAGGTACATTTGCAGGCATTATACCCGTATCAAAAATTGAAAATAATATGCTAAGTTCAACCAATACCAATTCTTTAGTCAATAAAATTAGAGCTTCATATAATCAATATATCAATCAAAGCATTGAATCCTAATGATAGTTGCTTGTTGGTCAGGTCCTAGAAATATTTCAACAGCACTCATGAGATCATGGTCTTCAAGAAAGGATACATTTGTCACAGATGAACCTTTTTATGCATATTACCTCAAAGAGACCAAGCTAAAACATCCTTTTTACAAAGAAATAATTAATAAATATTCTTCAAATTATGATGAAATTGTTAAATATCTTATTAGTAGAACTCCGAAAAATAAAACAATCTGGTATCAAAAACACATGGCTCACCACATTTTTGATTTTAATAACATTGAATGGGTGAATAATTGTGAAAATTGTATTTTACTAAGACATCCAAAAGAAGTAATTAGCTCTTATTCCAAAAAGAATAAACTGGATTCAGTTGAAGAATTAGGTTATCCTCAACAGTATGAAATTATTAAGTATCTTAAAAAAATGAATAAATCTTATGTGATAATTGATTCAAATGAACTTTTAAAAAACCCAGAAAAAGTATTATCGCAATGGTGTATGAAAATTAATATTAAATTTGATAAGTCAATGCTGAGATGGAAAGAAGGTAATCATGCCAGTGATGGTATTTGGTGGAAGAGTTGGTATGATAACGTAATAAAAACTACCAGATTTAAACAGTATAAAAAAAAAGATATTAACATTGAGAATAAATATGATTCTATTTATAATGAATCAATGAAATATTATACCTACCTAAAAGAAACTAAATAATGAATTCTTTATTAAAATTATGGTCCCAACCTCAATGGATAAAATGGATTATTTACTTAGCAATCGTATATATTTTATTTTTGATAAAAGAAGCATTCGCTATTGTTTTATGGTTTCTGTTTTGTATAATTCTGTATTATATCATCTTCGCAAATAATGTATTTAAAACAAGGACATATTATGAAAAAAATAATTTTTAGTTTTTTGTTATGTGCGTTGTTGTCTTGTCAGGAGAATAGGCCTCATGGTAATCAGTATAATTTGCCAGAACTAACTCCAAACAACCTCTTGATGGGCAGTTTAAATGAAAATCGTTCATCATATCGAGTATCATATTATGATATTAATATTGATTTTAATATTGATAAAAAATCATTAAATGGTTTTGTTACAATTAAGGCCGAAAGCATGAGGGATCTAAATATGCTACAAATTGATTTAGCCGAAAATTTAGATATCAAAAAAATAATGCATAAAAAAGAAGAATTAAATTTCTCAAGAGAGCTTGATGCTGTTTTAGTTAATTTTCCATCAACTATAAAAAAAGGTAATTTTTTTGAATTTTCAGTTTTTTACGAAGGTATTCCTCAAAGTGCAGATAATCCACCTTGGGCAGGAGGTTTTACTTGGTCCAAAGATAAAGATGGACGTGATTGGATTGCTGTATCTTGTGAAGGAGAAGGTGCAAGAATTTGGTGGCCAAATAAGGATCATATTACTGCGGAGGGAGATAGTGTGAGAATGGCTTATACAGTTCCGTCAGATTTAGTAGCAGTTGGAAATGGACAATTAAGAAGTGTCAAAGAATTTGATGATAAAACCACATATGAATGGTTTGTTCAAAACCCAATTAATAATTATAACATATCTGTACAAATTGGAAACTATGTTACTGTTCAAGATACGTTAATAAAAAATGATACAACCCATCTTATGAATCATTATGTTTTAGATTATAATAAGGAATTAGCTTCAAATTATTTTCTTCAGTCAAAAGAAATAATTCGTTTTTATGAAAAATACTTTGGCGACTATCAATGGTACAAAGATGGCTATAAACTAGTTGAAGTTCCTTATCTTGGAATGGAACATCAATCAGCAGTAACATATGGAAATGGATTTAGTATTTATAATGGAGTAAGAAGCAAAAGTTGGCCAATGTATGGAGTCATAGACCCCTTAATTATTCACGAAACAGGGCATGAGTGGTTTGGTAATAGTGTAACCGCATCAGATCCAACTCATATTTGGATCCACGAAGGGTTGCAAGTTTATTCAGAAGCTATATATTTTGAAGATAAATTTAACAGTTATGAAGTTGGTGTTCATTATTTAAATAGCATTAAAAATAGAATTATAAATGAAATACCGATTGTTGGAAACGAAAATGAAAATCACTGGGCTCTTCATGGCGATACATATATGAAAGGTGCATGGGTAATGCACACCTTAAGGAGTGTAATTAATAATGATAAAATATGGTTTGAAATTTTGAAAGAATTTATGGTTGAAAATGCAAAAGGCTTTGTAGATACAAGGGACTTTTTTAATAAAGTTAATGAAAAAACTGGGCAAGACTATTGGTATTTTGCTGAACAATATTTTTATAGTCCAAATCAACCAAAATTAGATTACTACCAAACTGACCAAACATTTCATTTCAGATGGAGAAACGTTAATGATAATTTTATTATGCCAATTGAATTATTAGTTAATGGTTCAATAAAAAGGGTTCTGCCTTCAAAAGACTTTCAATCATTTAATATAACTAAACATTCTCAAATAGAAGTTATGGACTGGAAGTTTTACATCCTACCTAATGAGGTCAATTTAAATGAATAAATATCAAGCTATATGGCTTACTGGTCAGCCTGCTAGTGGTAAAACAACATTAGCAAATATGCTAATAGATCATTTTAATAAAAATGGCCATGAAAAAGATTTTTACAATATAGATGGTGATGACTTACGCGATTTATTTCAAAATAAAGACTATTCTAGAAAAGGAAGATTTGCAAATATTAGATTGGGTATGAGCATTGCAGCATATTTAATTAATAAAAATAAAACTCCAATTATCTCTTTAGTTTCTCCCTATAGAGAATTGAGAGAAGAGTTCAAGAACAAATACGAGGTCTTAGAAGTGTACTTATTTACAACAGAAATAAGGGGAAGAGAAAATTTTTTTGTTAAAGACTATGAAAAACCATTAAAAAATTTTATTGAGATAGATACAACACATCAAACAGAACAGGAAAGTTTAAATGAAATACTCAATGTTTATAGGTAGATG
>MDTE01058683.1_pt1 | contig 19190 bp, 8 predicted proteins | sample 811231 | NCBI WGS metagenome assembly MDTE01 (sample SAMN05326651, study PRJNA326480) | marine metagenome | isolation source: seawater | place: Indian Ocean: Red Sea | collected 2010 | reverse complement strand
TTGCGGGCTGCCGAGGATCGTCCGGTCGATGTTCGTCATCTGAAGTTGGAACTGGATGTCGATCTGAAAGCCAAGCGCATCAGGGGAACCGCCACCCTCGACCTGGTGCTGCTGAGGCCGCTGACCACCGTCCGCCTGGATGCGGTCAACCACCAGGTCACCGCGGTCCGCGGTCGACACGGCGAGGCCAAGGCGGCGGGGTTGGAGTTCGAGAACACCGGTCGTGAAATCCTCGTGCACCTGCCAGCTCGATCGGCTGCCGGAACCGCCTGGCAACTGGCGATCGATTACACGGTGAGCAATCCGGAGACCGGGTTGCATTTCTTTGGACCGTCGGCCAAGACGCCCAATCAGCCGTTGATGGTCTGGAGCCATGGCGAGCCGACTTCCAACAGGTACTGGTTCCCGTCGCAGGATCACCCGGCCGAGCGTCAGTCCTCGGAGATCATCGCGACGGTTCCGGCCGAAATGGAATGCCTCTCCAACGGGAAACTCCTGTCCCGCGAGAAAATCGCCGGGGGCAAACCCGGGCAGCAGAAGGTGCGGTTTCACTGGAAGCAGGAGAAGTCGCACGTCAGTTACCTGACCACGCTGGTGGTGGGTCGTTTCGAGGTGGCTCGGGAGCAGTGGCGTGGCCGGCCGGTGCTGTACTACGTGACGCCCGACCAGGCCGCCGACACGGCCAGGACGTTCGGTCGCACCGTCGAGATGCTCGACTACTTCAGTGACACCTTCGGGATCGAGTACCCGTGGGAGAAGTACGCCCAGGTGGTGGTGGAACAGTTCACCGCCGGTGGGATGGAGAACACCAGCGCGACGACCTTGTACCGAGGGGTGATGCACGACGAGCGGGCGATGCTCGACAGCACGCCCGACCGCCTGATTGCTCACGAACTGGGGCACCAGTGGTGGGGTGACCTGGTGACGTGTCGCAACTGGAGTCACCTGTGGTTGAACGAGGGTTTTGCCACGTACAGCGAGGTGTTGTGGTACGAGCACAAGCTGGGGCGTGACGAGGCGGACTACCTGCTGTATTCCAAGAGTCGTTCGGGCCGGTCCGGTGGGGCGCTGACCCGGCCGATCGTCGACAGGCGTTACCCATCGCCGCGCAGCATGTTTGACTCCCGGGCCTATCCCAAGGCCGGTTGGGTGCTTCACATGCTCCGGCACCGGGTTGGCGACGATGCCTTCTTCCGGGCGCTGAAGCGGTACGGCACCGTTTATTCCTACCAGGTGGCCGAGACCGGTGACCTGAGGCGGACGTTCGAGCGATTGCTGGGCCATTCGCTGGAGCGGTTTTTCTTCGACTGGACCGAACGACCCGCCCATCCGGTGGTGACGGTCTCGAGTCGCTACGACGCCGACACGAAGCAGGTCCGTGTCGAGGTGACCCAGGATCAGGACGGCGAACCGTTTGCATTCCCACTGCGCGTCGCCTTCGTCGTTCCCGGGCTGTCCGAACCGGTCCAGTTGGACCTGGCGGTGACCGAGAAACGCCAGGTGGCCTTCGTGCCGGTTTCGTCACGTCCCAGCCTGGTGCGTGTTGATCCCGAGTACTCGTTGCTGGCCGAGGTGAAGGAGAAGAAGTCCCGGGGCTGGTGGGTGTCCCAGTTGAAACGGGCCCCCCGGGTACCCGAACGCCTGCGCGCGGTGGCTCACTTTGCTCCCAGTCGCAACGAGGCGGACCGGAAGTTGTTGATCGAGACCCTGGCCACCGACACGTTTTATGGTGTGCGGGCAGCGGCGGCCCAGGCGGTTGGTCGCGTGCCTGATGGCCTGTCGCGACCGGCACTTCTGGCGGCCCTCGAGCAGGATGACCCGCGGGTCCGGGCCGCCGCGGCCACGGCCCTGGGTTCCTCTGGCAAAAACACGGGTGTCGCCGACGTGCTTGCCACCGCCTGGAAAGAGGGGGATCCGAGTTACAAGGTGGAAGCGGCACTGCTGAAGTCGCTGGCTCGCCTGCGCCAGCTGCCACTGGAGACCCTGAAACAGGCCCTGGCCCGGGATTCTCACCGGGAAGTGATCCGCCAGGCTGCGCTGGGAGCGTTGTCCCGACACAAGGATCCCCGGGCGATCGAACTCCTGCTCGAATGGACCGCCCCGGATCGGCCGCGGCGATGCCGGATGGCGGCGATCCAGGGACTGGGTGAACGGGCCGCTGGTGGCCAGGCTGCCGATGAGGTCCTGGCCCGTGTCGTCAAGAGGCTGACCGAATTGCTGCAGGCACCCGGGCCCCGGATCCGGGCCTCGTCGCTGCAGGCGATGCGGCGGCTGGGCAGTTCGGCGAAGGCGGCCGAGTCGGTCGTGACCAGCCTGGCCGAACATGATCCCGAGGGCCGCGTGCGGGTTGCTGCCCAGGCGGCACTCAAGGCCCTGCAGACGGAAAAGACCGCCTCGGCGGAGCTGGATCGGCTGCGGGGTGAACTCGATTCGCTGAGAAAACGCAACCAGGACCTGGCCGACCGGTTGAAGAAGCTGGAAGCCAAGTAGTGCCCGCTAGGCCTTCTTGGTCATCCGGCTGATCCGGACCACGCCGTCGTAGTGAGCGGTGGCCAGGTGGAGCCGATCGGGCGAGAGGTGCAGGTCGCGTGCCGAGTCCTTCATCTTCATCTGATGGAACTCGTTGGCCTGCCCTTTTTTCCAGAAGTACAGGAATCCTCCACCGGGTCCGCCGGCCGCTCCGATCGTGATCCCTGTCGGATGCAGTGCCAGTCCCCAGGCCACCGCCCTGGGCTTGGCCTTGGCCAGGTGCTTGGTGGTTGCCTTGCCGGTCTTCCAGTCGAAAATGACCACCGACGGGTTGCCGACACAGGCGAAGGCATTGGTCACGTTGGTGATTCCGCTGACGGCCAGTTGCTTGCCGTCAGCGCTGAAGTCGATGGCCCGGATCCCGCCGATGTCGGCCTTGAACCCGGTGTCGTACTTGTAGAGCGACTTGGCCTGGAGCCGTCGTCCCACCTTGCCACTGGCCGTGTCCCATTCGAACAGGTGACACTTCAGGTCCCCGGTGACCAGGCGACTCCCGTCGGGGTGGAAGGCGACGTTGTACACGTGATGCTGGTGTCCGGACATGGTCCGGACCGGTGACCCGTCGGCCATCTTCCAGAGCTTGACCAGCCTGTCGTTGCCGACGCTGGCCAGCAGTGTGCCGTCGGGGCTGACAGCGATCGCCCGGACCCAGCCATCGTGAGCGTCGACGATTCTCAACGGCTTGGGGGTCGTGGCGGCGGTGTCCCACCAGATCAGCCGGCCGTCGTAGCCCGCGGTGATCACCTGCGAACCGTCGCGAGAGAAGTCGATCCCACGAACCCACGAGTCGGTTCCCGCCAGGGCCACTTTCTTCTTTTGCTTCGGGTCCCATCGCCAGACCTGGTAGTCCTGGGCACCGTAGAAAATGTAACGGCCCGAGGGATCGTAACGACACGAGATCAGTGGATTGCCGTGCTTGAGTTCCTGCACGACGTGTGTTCCGGTGGCGTCGAGTGTTGTTGGAGCAGTCATCCCCTGATTCTCTCCATGTCGCGGCCCGGGATCAACGCGAGAATGGTGTTGCGGAGGTCGAAAGACGCGCAACCGGTGAGGCTGGACATGTCGCTGCCGTGGTGCCGTTCTATAATGCGTCGATGATGAAATGGAGCCTTTTGCCGCTTGTAGTCCTGGTGCTGGTGGTCTCGGATCGACTTCCGGCAGCCGATGACACGACCAAAAAGCCGACCGAGGCGCAACTGGAGCACTTCGAGAAGGTGATACGCCCGCTGCTGGCACGTCGCTGTTTTTCGTGCCACAGCAAGTCGGCCAAGAAACTGAAGGCGGGCCTGAGACTGGACACCCGCAAGCGGGCGCTGACCGGAGGCGACACGGGACCGGCCCTGGTGCCGGGGAACCCCGACAAGAGCTTGCTGGTCCAGGCGATCCGTTACCAGGGCGACTACAAGATGCCGCCCTCTGGCAAGCTGCCTCCGGAGGAGATCCGCACGTTGACCGAGTGGATCCGCGGGGGTGCGGCGTGGCCGGACGATGGTGAGGGCGGGGTCGATCCCGCGGCCCCGTTTGACCTGGCCGCCCGTCGCAAGGCGCACTGGGCCTGGCAGCCGATCCAGGTGGACAACACGGCCGGGGCGCGTGCTCTGCCCAAGGGGACGCCGGAGAAACTGGTGTCATGGGCCCGATCGCCGGTTGACGAGTACGTCTTGAAACAACTGGTGACCCGGAAGCTGGCACCGGTGGCCGATGCGGACCGGACGACCTGGCTGAGGCGGGTGACCTACGATCTCAGTGGCATGCCACCCACGGCGGCCGAGGTGGATGCCTTCCTCGGCGACCGGACCGACAAGGCGCACGAACGGGTCGTTGATCGGCTTCTCTCCAGCACGCGTTTTGGTGAACACTGGGCTCGCCACTGGTTGGACCTGGTGCGGTTTGCCGAGTCGCGCGGTCACGAGTCCGATTACGTCGCACCCAACGCCTGGGAATACCGCGACTACGTGATCCGATCGCTCAATGACGATGTGGCCTACGACCTGTTCCTGGTCGAGCACGTCGCAGGGGATCTCCTGCCGCGTCCTAGACGTCACCCGGTGACGGGAGCCAACGAGTCGGTGCTGGGGACCGGGTTCTGGCACATGGGAGACTGGTGCCACTCGCCGGTCGACGTGAGACAGGATGAGGCCGATCGACACGACAACATGATCGACGTCTTCAGCAAGACCTTCCTGGCGCTGACGGTTGGTTGTGCGCGGTGTCACGACCACAAGTTCGACGCGATTTCTCAAAAGGACTACTACGCGCTTTCGGGATTCCTCAAGAGCAGCGGGTTCCGGCTGGTTCGTTACGAGACGGTCGATCACAACCGCGACGTGGCCAAGCGACTGGCCGAGTCGAGGCAGGGCGCCCGTCGCACGCTGTACGCGGCCATTGCCGGGGAAGTTGGCCCGGGGCTGAAGGATCTGCCGGCCTATCTGTTGTCCGCACGCGACGCGATCGCCTCGGGCAAGCCCGACGACGGGGCCGTTCGAGTGGCCGCAGCCAACGCCCGCAAGCTTGGAGTGGAACGGCTCGGGCGGGTCATCTCTCACCTGCTGGCGGCCGAGAAGTCGCCCGATGATCCCCTGCACGCCTGGGCCCGGTTGTGTCGTTTGCCGGGCCAGCCGTCGGAAGACGATGTGTCGGCGGTGCTGGATCCCCTGCGAAAGAACTGGGCGAATCGGCAGGCCGCCGGTGCGCGGGCGCTGGCCGGTGCCCGGATGCTGGTCGATTTTTCTCGCCTCGAGGGGCGGCGGTGGCGGCAGGATGGTTCCTCGTTTCGCACCGGCCCGGTGGAACCGGGGGACCTGGTGACGACGGCGGATCCCGCTCGTCCCGTCGGGCAGGTGTTCACGCGGGGAGGTGCAGCCTGGGACCATGCCTTTTCCGGCCTGGCTGTTGCCAAAGGGAGCGAGAACGAGAATGGCAAGTTGTCGGCCTGGATGCGGGCCGGGCGGACGATACGCACACCGACGTTCGAACTGAAGACGGGTCGGTTGTGGTACCTGGTCTCCGGGCCCGGGCATGCCTTTGCCTCGGTCAATTCGCATCGCCTGCTGCACGGGCCGCTCCACGGCCAGACCGTTACGAACTGGGACGCCGGCAACAACCGTCCACGCTGGATCCGGCAAGACCTGTCACGATTTGCCGGCCACAGGGTCCATGTTGAGTTTTCCAGCCGGGGTGACAAGCCCCTGCAGTTGTTCCTGGTGGTGGAAAGTGACAAGGCCCCCGGGGACCCGTTTGCCGGCGATGCGGTCGCGGCCGTGGCCGCCCGGCTCGACGCCAAACAGGCCGGCACGCTGGAGACGGCCGCGAAGGCCACCGCCACGGTGTTGGAGACAGCATTGGCGTGGTCGAGAAAAACAACACCCAACGATGCCCCGGCCCAGGCCGCGGTGCTCGGGTGGCTCGTCGGCCACGTGCCGGTGCTGGTCGCTGATCCGCAAGCCAGTGCCGCGCGGGTGGCACGGGCAGCCGGTCCGATCCTGGCCCAGGAAAAACGGCTGGCCGGGACGGTGAAGAAAATGTCCCGTCTGGCGATGGCCATGTGGGATGGTTCGGCGGTCAACCAGAACCTGTTCGTGCGAGGCAACCCGCACCAGCGGGGCAAGGAAGTTCCCCGGCGGATGCTCGAGGCCCTGGGAGGTCAAACGGTCAAGGCGACCGATCCGGGCAGCGGCCGTTTGTCGCTGGCGGTGGAACTGGTTCGCGGTCGCAATCCCCTGGTGGCCCGCGTGATGGTCAACCGCATCTGGCACCACCTGTTCGGGCGTGGCCTGGTGCCGACGGTCGACAACTTCGGGATCCAGGGCCAACCGCCCTCTCACCCGGAATTGCTGGACTGGCTGGCCGATCGTTTCAGCCGCGACCGGTGGTCGATCAAGACGATGATCCGTCGGCTGGTGCTTTCCAGGACCTACCGCATGTCGAGCCGGCCGTCGCCCGAGGCGATTGCGGCCGATCCGACCAACATCTGGCTGCACAGCATGCGGGTCCGTCGGCTGCAGGGCGAAGCGATCCGGGACGCGATGCTGAGTGTTTCGGGGCGGCTCGATCGGACGTATCTCGGCAAGAGCGTGCCGGTTTACCTGTCGCCGCACATGATCGGCCGGGGTCGACCCAAGAGCGGCCCGATGGACGGAAACGGTCGGCGGACGATCTACATCGGTGTCCGTCGCAATTTTCTCTCGTCGATGATGCTGGCCTTCGACACCCCCCAGCCGTTCTCGACGGTCGGTCGCCGGACACGATCCAACGTGCCAGCCCAGGCCCTGATCCTGATGAACGATCCGTTCGTGGTGAACCAGGCCGGCCTCTGGGCCAAGCGACTGCTCGCCGAGAAGAAACTGGACACCGGGGGGCGGATCGAGTCGATGTACCGCCAGGCGTTTGGTCGCCGTCCGTCCGAGGAGGAGCGGGCGGCGGCGGGTGGGTTCCTGGTCGAGCAGGGTCGCCGGTATGGCTTGCCCGACCAGCAGGGTCCGACGGATGTCCGGCCGTGGAGCGACCTGTGTCACGTGATGTTCAATGCCAAGGAATTCATCTTTATCAACTGAAAGCAGTCGTCGGTCCCAACCCGATCGCGAGTGACATCGGAGATCCACAACGATGAAGCACTGCCACCATTACCTGCCTCGACCGACGACCCGTCGGGAAATGCTGTTGCAGGCGACTCACGGATTCGGCGGTGTGGCCCTGGCGACGATGCTCGCCGGTGACCTGTCCCCGGTGGCTTCGGCCGCGTCGACGGATTCCGGTGGCACCAGGTCCCTGCGGCCCAGGTCGACACACCACGCGGCGAAGGCCAAGCGGGTCATTTTTCTCTACATGGATGGCGGTCCCTCGCAGGTCGACACCTTTGATCCCAAGCCGGCGCTCTCCAAGTACAACGGCCAGGATCCACACCGGGTCTTCAAGGTCGAGCCCACACAGTTCAACAACATCGGCAAGGTCTTGAAGTCGCCGTGGGCCTTCAAGCGTTATGGCGAGTCGGGGCTGCCTGTCAGCGCGTTGTTCCCGACGATCGGTGAACACTGCGCCGATGACCTCTGCGTGGTGCGTTCGATGGTCGCCCCGTTCTCGGAGCACACCAACGCGAATTTTTTCCTGCACACCGGAACCGGGTTGCAGGGACGTCCGGCGCACGGTGCCTGGGTGGCGTACGGGCTGGGCAGCGAGTGCCAGGACCTGCCGGCCTATGTCGTGCTCAATGGCGGCCTGATTCCCTCGGGTGGCCTCGACTGCTTCGGGAGTGGTTTTTTGCCGGCGGCATTCCAGGGTTCGGTGTTTCAGCCGGGCAACAGCCCGGTGGCCAACATCACGCCCCGCGAGGCGAAGCCAGGGCTGCAGTCGGCCAAGCTGGCTCTGATGAAGCGATTGGACAAGAACCTGCTGGGGAGGCTTGGCCGGGAGGACCAGGTCGAGAGCGCGATAGCCAATTACGAACTGGCGGCGCGGATGCAGATGGCGGTGCCCGATTTGATGGACCTCTCCGACGAGTCCAAGGCCACGCAATCGCTTTATGGCCTGGACGATTCGTTTGCCAATACGCGCAAGTACGGGCAGTTGTGCCTGGTGGCGCGGCGAATGGTGGAACGGGGTGTGCGGTTCATCGAGTTGACCTGCACGGGTGGCAATGGTGATCGTTGGGATCAGCATGCTGGACTGGTTGACGGCCACACCAAGAACTCGCGAGCGATCGACCGTCCGGTGGCCGGGCTGATCCGGGACCTCAAGCAACGGGGCCTGCTCGAGGAGACGTTGATCGTGTGGTGTGGTGAGTTCGGGCGGACGCCCTTTGCCCAGGGCAACAACGGTCGCGATCACAACCCGTTTGGCTTCACGATCTGGATGGCCGGCGGTGGCTCACGGGCCGGCCACGTTCACGGGGCGACCGACGAGTTCGGATACCACGCGGTCCAGGACAAGGTCGAGGTTTACGACCTGCACGCGACGATGTTGCACCTGATGGGCATGGACCACGAGAAGCTGACCTATCGCTTCTCGAGCCGCGACATGCGGCTGACCGACGTTCACGGCCGGGTGGTTCCGGAACTGCTCGGCTAGGCCGCCGGCGTGATTGGCCGGGGTTGGTTTCGCTGCCGGCGAACGATCAGGCAATCAGGGCGTCGATGACATCGCCGGCCACGTCGGTCAGGCGGAAGTCGCGACCATTGAAGCGATAGGTCAGCTTCTTGTGGTCGAAGCCCATCAATTTCAGGATCGTTGCATGCAGGTCGTGCGCGCTGACACGATTCTCGACCGCCTTGTAACCGAACGTGTCGCTGGCACCGTACTGGGTGCCGCCTTTCACACCACCACCGGCCATCCACGTGGTGAACGCGTTCGGGTTGTGGTCACGGCCCTTGGCACCCTGGGAATCGGATGTCCGTCCGAACTCGCCGCCGTAGATGACCAGCGTGTCGTCGAGCAGGCCCCGCTGTTTCAGGTCGTCGAGCAGTGCCCCGGTCGGCTTGTCGACCGAGCGGCCACACATGCCGTGATTGACGCTGATGTCGCTGTGTGCGTCCCACGGGACGTCGTTGACTCCACCTCCGGGCGTCTTGGCCACGTCGGCAAACACCTGGACGAACCGCACGCCCCGTTCGATCAACCGCCTGGCGGTCAGGCACTGGCGGCCATAGTCCTTGGACTCGGGAGTGTTCAATCCGTACGCCTCCTGGGTCTGCTTGGTCTCTCGTCCGATGTCGAAGGCTTCCGGTGCCGCCACCTGCATCCGGTAAGCCAACTCGAATGATTCCAGTCGAGCGGCCAGGTCACGGTCGAAGGGTCGGGTCTTGGCGTGCCGGTTGTTGGCCGCCCGCAACGCATCCAGCAGCGAGCGTTGTTGCGGATCGGTCAATTCGCCGGATCGTTGCAGGTTGTCGATCGGCTTGGCCTGGCGGGGATCCAGGGCCGTGGCCTGGTAGACGCTGGGCAGGAATCCGGAACTCCAGACCGGGTCGCCGCCGCGGGGTTTCTTGCCGTGCATAACGACGTAGGCTGGCAGGTTGGTGTTTTCGCTGCCCAGCCCGTAGGTCAGCCAACTGCCCAGGCTGGGGAATCCCTGGCGGATGAAGCCCGAGTTGAGTTCGAGAATCGCGGGGGTGTGGTTGTTGGAGCGTGAGAAGCACGAGTAGATGAAGGCGATGTCGTCGGCGTGGCGGGAGATGTTGGGGAAGATCTCCGAGATCCAGGCACCGCTCTCCCCGTGCTGCTTGAACTTGAACGGGGATTTCAGGCACTTGCCGCTGGTGGTGAAGAAGCCGGTCTTGGGGTCGGCCCCGTCCAGCGATTGCCCGTTCCGTTTCTGCAACTCGGGCTTGTAGTCAAAGGTGTCCACCTGGGAGGGACTGCCGGTCTGGAACAGCCAGATGACCGCCTTGGCCCGGGGCTGGAAGTGCGAGTGGGTGGGGGCCAGGGGATTGGTCGCGTTGGACTCGTCGGCCAGCAGGCCCTCGGAATGCAGGAGGCTTGTGAGCGCGACGGAGCCGAAACCCAGGCCGGCCGACTCGAGAAAGTGGCGGCGGGAGGCGATGTTGAAACCGGGAACGTGTTGCATGATGAGAGTCCTTGTGCCCCGCGTGGGAGCAGGTCGTGGTTCAGTCGCGTTGGGTCACTCAGTCGACGTAGACGAATTCGTTGCTGCAGAAGAGCAGCTGGCAGAAATCACGGATGGCCAGTTCTTCGGCGTTCGCCTGTCCCTTGCGTGAGGCGGCTTGCGACTTGATGAAGGCAACCATGGATTCTTTTTCGTTCGAATTGGGTGTCCGGGCCAACGCCAACCGGTAGGCGGAGGTCACGGCCTGATCGATCGTTGTCTTGGCATCGGGTCGCACTCGCTTGGCGAAGTTGCTCGAGAGTTCCCGGATGAAGGGAGAATTGAGCATGGCCAGGGCCTGGGGAGCCACGGTGCTCTCGCTGCGTTTCCCCACTCCCTGCATCGCGTCGGGGGCGTCGAAGAGTTGCAGGATCGGGATCAACTGGCCCCGCTTGACGGTCAGGTAGATGCTCCGTCGGTTGGACTTTTGGTCGAGCGATCCCTTGCCGTAGAAGTCGCGTTTCAGACGTCCACTGACTTCCAGCAGCGTGTCGCGGATCAGTTCGGCCTCGAGCCGTTTCGCTCCACGTCGCCACCACAGTCGGTTGTCGGGATCGATTTTCTCGGCATTCGCCGTACGACCGTTGGCCTGCATCCAGGTGTGGCTGGCCAGGATCAGCCGGTGAAGCGGCTTCAGTTTCCAGCCGCCGCGGATCAATTCTCCGGCGAGCCAATCGAGCAATCCGGGATGAGTCGGTCGTTCTCCCCGCGTGCCGAAGTCGCTGGGCGTGGTGACCAGCCCGCGACCGAAGTGGTACTGCCAGATGCGGTTGACGATCACCCGTGCCAGCAGGTGACCGGCCCCGTTCTCGGTGTCGGTCAACCAGTCCGCCGCAGCCACGCGCGACTTGACCGGCGACTTCTTGTCGGGGCCGTTGAGCCAGTGCTGGCCGTCGGCCTTGCCATTGATCAGGACCCGCAGGAATCCGGCGGGTGCCTCTCCCTGCTTGTTGTCGGCGTTGCCGCGGGCCAGGAAGTAGACCTTGAAGGTGTCACCGCCGAACTGGTAGCTGGTGCCCTTGACCCTGGCCGAGTAGACGGGCGTCATCTGCGGCTTGGGCTGGGTCTTCTGGTGTGCGACCACGGCGGCATTCAACGGGATCCACTCCTCGTCGGTCGTGCGGTACCAGTTGCGGATGGCTGTCTTTTGCTTGGCATTCCACTTGTTGGAGGGAATCGACCAGGCGGCGATGACATCCTTGGGCACCTGTCCTCCGATCATGCGGAAGAAGAATCCCGAGGGGCCACCGGCGTTGACGACCTTGATCAGCAGTTCATTGCGACCGGCGACCAGCGTGGCCTTGACCTTGTGCTGGTCGGCTTTGACACCACCCATGGTCTTTTTGTTGAGGATCAGTTTGCCATTGAGGAACGCCTTGATCGCGTCGTCGCCTCCGAAAGCGAGTTCCACGGGCAGGGCCGAGGGCGATTCGATGACTCGGACAAGGTAGTTGGCGGCGTTGTTGCCGGTGAGCGTGTTGTGGATCTTGCCATCAGTCCAGGTGGGCTGGACCTGCCAGGAGACGGTTCCCTTGAGGAAGGATGTGCCGAGATTGACTCCCGCCTTCAACTGGGTCTCGGGGCCGACAGCTGTGTCGTAGGCCTTGTTGAAATCGGCGGCCGGGAAGGGGCCGGCGTGGTGCCAGTGACCAAACGAGGGAGTTGGTGGTGTCGAGGGACGCCGGGACAGCCAGTCGGCAAACCGGCCTGGCAGGCGATCCTTGTCCCAGGCCGTCACGGCATCGGTCAATGGTTTCAGGCTGGCGTTGTACTTGGATGTGGCGGCCGCGAAGGTCTCGGGACTGAGGTTCAGGCTGGTGTCACCAAAGCCGACCTCCTTGAAACAACTCACGAAACGGTAGTAGTCGTTTTGTGGCAGCGGATCGTACTTGTGGCTGTGGCAGCGTGCACAACCGACAGTCAGGCCCAGCAGGCTGGTGCCGAGTGTCTGCACGATGTCGTCAAGTTGTTCATAGCGGCTGCGTTCGCGTTCCTTCTGGGTCTGCTGGGTGGTGAAGGGGCCCGCGACGAGGAACCCGGTGGCGGCGACAGAATTGAGCGCCGTGTGGGCTTCTGGGGTTGTCTTCGCATTGGTCTGTGCCAGCAGGTCTCCGGCGATCTGCAAGCGGACGAACTGGTCGTAGGGCATGTCCTGGTTGAGCGCGCGGATCACGAAGTCCCGGTACTGGAAGGCGTTGGCGCGGTCCTTGTCGAAGGCGTAGCCGTTGCTCTCGGCAAATCGGACCAGGTCCAGCCAGTGTCGTCCCCAGCGTTCGCCATAATGCTTGCTGGCCAATAGCCGGGTGATCTCGGCCGACCAGGCCGACTCGAAGTCCTTTTCAGCCTCGGCCAGAAACCGTGACTGGTCGTCTGACGTCGGCGGCAGACCAACCATGTCGAAATACAAACGACGCAACAAGATGGCCGGTGAGGCCTGGGGGTTGGAAGTGAGTCCCTTGGTCCGCTGCGCGGCACGGATGAACCGGTCGATGTCGTTCCGGACCGCTTTTCCATTGGCAATTGCGGGTGGTTTGACCTGCGCCAGCGGTTGGAACGACCAGTGTGTTTTGCCGGCCTCGACGTCGATGACCTGAGTGGCCACCGCTTTGCCATCTCGTGGGTCGGGTGCCCCCAGTTGAATCCATTTTTCGAAGTCCGCGACGATTGATGCTGGCAGTTTTGCCTTGGGGGGCATCTGGATCCCATCGTATTTCAGCGCGGCCACCAGAAGGCTCTTTTTTGGCTGGCCCGGCACCACGGCTGGTCCCGTCTCTCCCCCCTTGCGGACACCCGATCGCGTGTCGACCTGAAGTCCGCCCTTGAGCATCTTGTTCGCGGAGGCCTTGGCCGAATGGCACTGGTAGCAGTGGCGGACCAGTACCGGTCGGATCTTGGATTCAAAGAAATCCAGCCCACGCCGGTCGGCGGGTTTGTCGGCGGCGTGAGCGGTTGTGGCGATCAGCAGGCCAGCAAGAACGGTGAAGGCGTCGCGGATGGTGCTCATCCGGGGTGTCCCTGGTGATGATGTTGAGTGCTTGAAGGAGGCCGAAAACATCGGAAAACCTACATTGTAGCGAATTGGTGCGACGGAATCGCTGAGATTGAGGTCTCGGTCCCCTTTCCTCGTGTACGCCCATCCTCTATATAGGATTGCTTGCTTTTGAGTTCGGACGCCGTTTTTCGCTTTTTGCGGGGGCGTGTTCGGGCATCCCAGTTGCGGATTTCTCTCATCTCTGCCACGGCCAAACGCCGAGACAGACCGATGGTGATCCGAATAACTCCATCGGTTGACTCGCTATGATGACGCTTTTCCCGCTGAGGCCGCGACACGCAATTGCGTCCTGACCTCCACCGCTTCCCAAGAGGCATTGCCTCCTGCGGTGTTGAGGTCTTCTGAAGATACCCTGATGGGCATAGGTCAGGGTTCGTGGTGTTTCCCACGTGAATCACACCACTGTTCCCGACAGACGAAGTGACACTGTGTTGAGAGATTTTGAGAGTTGTAACGACACGACAGACGACCCATCCATCGATTCCCGCCAGCCCCGTGGCTGATCCAAGTAGAACCAGAGTGACCTGATGAGCATCGAAAATCTCCGCAACATTGGCATTTCGGCCCATATCGATTCGGGCAAGACCACGCTCAGCGAGCGGATCCTGTTTTACGCCGGGCGACTGCACCGGATGGAAGAGGTCCATGATGGTGGTGGCGCGACGATGGACCACATGGATCTCGAGCAGGAGCGTGGCATCACGATCACCAGTGCCGCAACGTGCGTCGACTGGGGGCAACACCAGATCAACCTGATCGACACTCCCGGCCACGTTGATTTCACCGTTGAGGTGGAACGCAGCCTGAGGGTGCTGGACGGGGCCGTGCTGGTGCTGTGTGGTGTCGGTGGTGTTCAGTCGCAGTCGCTGACCGTCGATCGACAGATCAAGCGGTACGGTGTGCCACGCGTGATTTTTATCAACAAGCTTGACCGAACCGGTGCAGATCCCATGCGGGTCTGCGAGGAGGTGCGGGCACGCCTGGGCGTGACGGCGGTGTTGATGCAGTTGCCGATCGGGCTGGGTGCTGACCTCCAGGGAGTGGTCGACCTGGTCACGATGCAGTCGGTGTACTTCGACGGCAACAACGGTGAGGATCTGCGACGCGAGGCGATCCCCGAGTCGATGCAGGATGAGGCCGCGGTGGCTCGAGAAGAGATGCTGGAACAACTCGCGATGTTTGATGACGAGTTGATGGAGTTGTGCCTGGAAGACCGGGAGATCAGCGAGGAGATGATTCACCGGATCGTCCGCCGGGCCACGATCGATCTGGCGATCGCGCCGGTCTTTCTCGGATCGGCCTACCGCAACAAGGGTGTCCAGCCCCTGCTGGATGCGGTCGTTGGTTACCTGCCCTCGCCCGGTGACTGCGAGACCACCGCCTACGCCTCGAGTCAATCCCCGGCAATCACCCAGGTCGACGAGGCCGACGAGACTGGGCAGCCGGAGGAAGAACTGGACTCGGATTCCGAAGAGATCGACCAGGCGGTCCAGGCACAAGAGGGGGACCAGAACGAGATCCAGTTGCAGCCGGATCCTTCGGCGACACTGGTGGCGATGACTTTCAAGATTGTTGATGACGCGTTTGGCCAACTGACCTTCACGCGGATTTACCAGGGGACGCTCGAGCGGGGTGGAACCTACTACAACCAGCGGACGCGGCGGAAGGAACGCTTCAGTCGAATCTACCGGATGCACGCCGAGAATCGTGAAGAGGTGGATCGTGCTGAGGCAGGTGACATTGTCGCGGTGATGGGAATCGAGGCGAACAGTGGAGACACCTACGCATCGATTCGCGATTTCTGCACGCTGGAGGGAATGTTCGTGCCCGAGCCGGTCATCGGTGTGGCCGTCCGGCCCCAGGATCGCCTCGACGAGGATCGCCTGACCCAGGCACTGCAGAGGTTCCGCCGCGAGGATCCCACGTTCCGCGTGGCGACCGATCCGGAGACCAACGAGGTCGTGATCAAGGGGATGGGAGAATTGCACCTGGAGGTGTACCTGGAGCGGATCCGCCGCGAGTACAAGGTCGTGGTCGAGTCGGGGGCGCCGCAGGTGGCTTACCGTGAAGCACCGACACGGGCTGCCGATTTCAACTATCGCCACAAGAAGCAGACTGGTGGTGCCGGTCAGTTTGCTCACATCGTTGGACGACTCGATGTCTTTGACGGCACGGATGATGAGCCGTTTGAATTCGAGGACAACATCGTCGGCGGGCGAATTCCTCGACAGTACATCCCGTCCATCGAAAAGGGTTTCCAGGGTTGCCTGGAGAAGGGACCGGTGGCGCGTTATCCGGTTATCGGTGTGCGTGTTGAACTCAACGACGGCTCGTATCACGAGGTCGACAGTAGCGACAAGGCGTTTCAGACGGCCGCCGCTGCTTGTTTCCGCGAGAATTTCCGGAAGATGAAGCCCGTGTTGCTCGAACCGATTATGAACATCGAGATCGAGTGTCCGCGGGATTTCCAGGGAGCGGTCACCGGTGATCTGAACAGCCGCCGCGGGATGGTGTTGTCCTCGGACATGGCGGGCGAGATCTGCACGATCTGTGCCCAGGTGCCTCTCTCGGAAACCTTCGGGTACGCCACGGACCTCCGCAGTCTCTCGCAGGGCCAGGCCACCTTCACGATGGAACTGGACTGCTACCGTCGGGTGCCGGCGAAACTGCAGGAGGAGATTGTTTCGGAACGTCGCGATCCGAAGAAGCCGGGAGGCGTTGGCACACAGTACAGCACGTCGGCCTAGCCTGGTCCGTCTCACGCGGTGCTGATCAGTCGTCGAAGATCTCTCCGAGAGCCTTGGCGAGACCGGCCAGGGGTCTGGCAACGGTTTTCAGCACCCTGTTTTTCTTCTTCTCTGCTGCGGCTGCGGCTGCTGCCTCTTCAGCGGCAGCCTTTTCTGCAGCTGCTTTCTCCGCGGCTGCCTTCTCTGCCGCCGCTTTTTCCGCGGCCGCCTTTTCTGCAGCTGCTTTCTCCGCCGCCGCCCTCTCCGCCGCTGCTTTCTTCACGGCCGCCTTGATTGCCTCGACTCGTGCTGTGGCGTCCTTCACGGCCTTCTCGGCTGCTGCGGTGGCCTTGGCCCCTGCTGCCCTGGCTTGCGCTGCTGATGCCCTGGCTTTCTTTGCTGCTGCCTTGGCCTTGGCTGTCACTGCCCTGGCTGCTGCAATCTCCTTGGCAGCCGCTTTCTCTGCTGCTGCCAAGGCGGCGGCGGCCTTGGCTGTTCCTGAACCGGGCAACTCGCGGATTCGCAGGTTGCGGAATTCGACCGGTGATCCCTCGCTTTCGAGCGCCATGAATCCAGCGGCTGGCTGGCAGTTGGATCCGCCCGAGACCTCCTCACCGTTGACCCACAGTCGCACTTCGCCGTTGATGGCTCTGACGTAGTAGTGGTTCCATTTCTCGACGCCCAGCGTCAATCTCTTGCTGGGGAAACTGCGCCGACCATTCTTTGACACGGGTGCAAACGGTTTCATCTTGCTCGTACCGACCGGAAACACGTCGCCGTGGCTGGTGAACCAGTCGGATTTCTTGCCGTTCTTCTTCTCGTACCGGGTCTCGTATTCGAGATCCAGGATCTGGACCTCGATGCCACCCCTGGGCAACTGTCCTGGCTTGAGTCCGGTGAAGGAGGCGTCGGGAGCCCAGAGAAAAATTCCCGAGTTTCCGGCCGGTTTCATGTGCCGCCATTCGGCGACCAGTTCAAAGTTCTCGTAGGTTGTCTTGGACCGAGTCACTCCGACCGGCTTTCCGGTGCAATAAATCGTGCCATCTTTTTCACTCCAGGTGTCCTTGTCGCAGTTGACGTTCTCAAAGTCGGCCAGGGACAGGGACTTCCACCCGGCACCCTCTCCGTTGACGAAAGCCTTCTTCGCCGCGGGTGTTGCCTTCTTGTCCTGCGCGGTCAGGAAACCTGATGCCAACAGCAGTGCAACGGTACAGAGGGTCAGGGTGGTTTTCATCGGGTGTGTCTCCTTGGAGATCTGGAGTTGTGCACCTGGTGTGCGAGACTTGAAATGATAGCCGAGCGGTGAGGGGAAATGTTGGATCAAAGACACAGGTGCCTGGTGCTCTTGAGCCACGCTTCGATGATCCGTGTCCCGGTGTGGTGGCCCGGCCAGTCGGGCTTGTTGAGAATCCGCCAGTTCACGTAGCCCCGGGCGGTGGTTGCGTCCTTGAGTTGCAACCTGACGTGAATCGGAAAGCTGATGCGAAACGGCTTGAGCCTGGTGGCCCGTTGGACCGCCTGGCGTGCTCCGGTGGTGATACGGGGAAGGGTCACGGCGGGTGGATCCAGGACGACTGATCCGTCCGATTGCACCCGCTTGACCGAGACGGTGACGACGTCGGCACCAAGCCAGTCGTGCGTCTCCTGGCACAAGCCGTCACACCCGGTGGCCATCACGATCGGGACACCGTGGTCGTGGCCGGCGACAATCGCGTAAGCCGCCAGTTCGCCCGCCTCGCGGCCGTTGAACACGTACCGTCGCCGTCGGCCGCTGGACCAGGTGTGGGGCAGTACAGATTGCCTGGCTCCTTCCCGGGCATGGAATCCCACCAGCAGGACTCCCGAAAAACTGGAGTCGAGTCCATGCAGCAGCGGACCTCCGGAGGGGATCAACCGGGCCCGGGAATCCAGTCGGTCGCGGAGGATGTTTCTGTCGCGAAAACCGTCGTCCTTGACGTGGACTTCTGTCGCTCCCGCGGCAAAGCAACCCGCGACCGCCGCATTGACGTCATCGGTCAGCAGTTTCCTGAACCGTGGCAATCGTGGACTGTCGGCTTTCAGATTGCGGGCCCAGTACTCGTTGACGCCGGTTGGGCCTTCGCTGTCCACGGCGATGTAGAACTTGCGGGCCTCGGTGGCCTGTGATGTCCTCGCGCGGGGCTTGCTTCCGGTGACATGGATTTCCAGTTCCTCCATCAGCGGCACATGAGCTCGTTTCTCGCGAGTCGCCAGGACCAGGCCCAGCCGGTTGTCACCACGCAACGGAGGGCAATGCGACAGATCGATTTCGAACCGGGTTCCGGGCAGTTCGGCTCGCAGCGTGCCGGCCTTCAGCCTCCGGATGTGCTGCTTGGGCACGGTTGTTCCGTTCACGTCGACGAGCACCTTGTCGTTGTCGGTGACGTGGTAAATCCAGAAACGCAGACGCCCTTCGAGCAGTTCTCCCTTGCGGCCGTCGGCCACGCGGAACGGGTACACCAGTCGTTTCCCGATTCTCGCGTCGGTGAACAGCAGCGACGGGTTGTTCTTCTGGCCCAGCGGACTGGAGCCCTCGTCGTACCACGGGTAATTCCTCACCGGTGGCTTCCTGGCGGAGATCCCTTTCCCCATGGGGAGGAACCGGTAGGTGCGGGGTCCGGCCCAGACCTGCTTGCGGCTGCCGACGGCATGGGTCCAGGCTGCGATTCGTTTTCTCTGTTCTGGCGAGGCGGTCACCTCGCGACCGAAGTGAATTCCCACGTTCCAGAACGAGATGCTGTCGGCTCCGTAGGTGTAGAAGTTGGCGGCGGCCCCGCGGGCCTCGGCGGTGTTCAGCAGCATGCTGACATAACCGGCCGCGTGCTTGCTGGATTGGGCGGTGCCGCGGTCCCGGGGGATCGGGGGGCCGGCCGAGAGCGAGCCGATCATGTTGCCCATGGTGACGATCGTGTCGACACCGGCCGGGCGGGTGAATCTCGAAAACTCGTCGACGGGCAATTGCGGGTCGGTGTTGTTCCAGGTCGAGATGACCACGAAGTCGATCCAGCCCTTCTTGACCCAGGTCTCGATGTCGACCCCGGCCAGCCAGCAGGTGTGCAACGACTCGGGGACGCGGATGCCCAGGGTCAATCGCTTGCCGTTTTTTCGTTTGCGTCCGGAGTTGTCCATCATCCGGCGAATCCGCTCGACGTATCGGGTCATGATCGGGGCCTTCTCGCGGCCCTTGTCACGGGGGAAGTGCTTGGCCCAGCGGACGAAGTTCAGCTCCAGTCCATCGACCGGATAGTCGGTGACGATTTCTTTCATG
>MDTE01188833.1_pt1 | contig 19192 bp, 16 predicted proteins | sample 811231 | NCBI WGS metagenome assembly MDTE01 (sample SAMN05326651, study PRJNA326480) | marine metagenome | isolation source: seawater | place: Indian Ocean: Red Sea | collected 2010 | reverse complement strand
TATTACATTTTTAGAACCAATTAGATCATTTAAATAGCCTCCATAAATTGAACTTGGTCCTGACAAGATATTTAAAATAATTCCAAGTATTAAGACTTGCGTGAGCGACATCCCAACTACAAGACTTGCATAGACCCCACCCACAACAAATAGTGCATTCAAAGCATCTTGATAAAACATCCTTGTAATCAAGAATGTGAAAATATTTTGATATTTTCTGGCCTCTTTGAAAGTATTGATAAAATTAGTAAGTCCAATCTGAATTGAACTAATCACGCTAACATCACTTTTTTTAAGATCTGGAGTAAATAAAAATAAAGGGACAATAAATACTGCATACCATATTGCACATAGCGGGCCAACAATTCTTATGTGTTCATATTCATTTGTATCTAAACCGTAAAGACTTTCAGTTTCTCCACCTGGCCAAACAAATATTAATAAAAATAAAATTAATGCGATAAGACCTGCGATATAACCAACACCATAACCCATACCACTTAACCAACCAGAGTTCTCAGGAGTTTCGATGGTTGCTAGAACTGAGTTATTAAAGACCTCGGAAAATCCAACCATTGCAGACGCAAGTATTAAGCCGAACATCACTAGCCAAATACCGTCGGGGGCACCTGGAGGTGAGTACCAAAGCAACGCCATACCAAGCACAAACAATGCAGATGTAATTCCCATTAAAAGTTTACGATTCCCTTTTATGTCAGTAATGGATCCAAGAACAGGACTTAAAAGGGCAATAGCTAAACCTGAAATTGTCTGCGTGAGAGTTAATTTTTGTGCACCATCCGCGCCAGCAATAAAGACATCTGTAAAGTAGACAGAGAAAACAAATGTCATGATTAATGTATAAAAAGGCTGATTAGCCCAATCAAACATTGTCCAGGAATATCTACCAAGTCTAGATGCTCTCATGATTTTTACATTATACAAATAAAACTGGAAAGTATGTAAAATCTTTATTCAGGAATGAATACGAAATTGTTATTGCTTATATCTTCAACTTTACTAACAGTTTTTAATTCAAAATCATTGTTTACATATAAACACTTATATCCAAGGCTTTTAATTTCATCAATTGTGATTTGAGGATCAATTCCGGAATGACGCTTCTCAATTTCAATGAGCATGACAGGTTTATTTTTTAAAATGAATTGAGTACCACCTTTTATTATATCATGTTCGTGCCCTTCAACATCAATTTTAACAAACCCAATCTCATGATTAAAATCATATTCATCTAATGATATTGTTTTTATTTTTTTTATAGTTTCAAATTGTTTATTTTCTAAATTATTTACATCGTGAATAGTAGCTGTGCCCAGTCTATATTTTTGTTCATTGTCATAATCGGCGTTTATATCCCTTAGAGGAATTCTTAATTCTGTCTCACCAGTTGAAGAAGAAATTGCTACGTTTTCAATTTTAATATTTTTTTTATTTTTAAAGCTGTTTTGAATTTTTGAGTGCAAAAGTGGATTCGCTTCAAAAGCATAAACATAACTGGTCAAGTCGGTAAGAAAAAAAGAATAAATACCTCTGTATACACCGATATCAATTGATGCTTTTGATGAATTTACTAATTGACTTAAAACTCTAATCTCTTTTTCGGTATTCTTTTTTAGATATCGATTAGCTCTTCTTTTAAGCAAAAATGCATCCGACAACTGAAACAGGTTCTTCAAATAAAATTCTAATTTTTTGGGATTAAAAAACCTCATCAAATAAATTTCTTTTTTCTTAAATTTAGAATAATCATATAACTCGTTATAAGGTATAATATCAAAAATTAATAAATTTATGTTTATAAAAAAAATTTTGTCATACTTGCAGAATTTTATTCTGTCTCAGATTTACAAAATAAAGCCAAAGTTTTTCTTTCATAGTTTTTTTCGTAATTTTGAGAACTATCCAGCCAATCCAAATATAATTGGTTTAAAGTTTTCAAAAAAGACGAAAATTGCAAATAAAGGTGAAATTTTATTTTTACCAAATGACGTTCAAATTACTTGGCACCTTATGCGATATGGAGAGCTAAATTATCCAATTTCAAAAATTATCCAAACAAAATTAAATCGAAAAGAAAAATATACTTTTATAGATATTGGAGCAAATGTTGGCCTTGTATCAAGACAGGTATGTAACGAAAATAAAAATATTGAAAAATTTATATGTGTTGAGCCAGTAAAAACTACATACGATTGTTTAAAAATGAATTCATTAGTTTTAAAAAATTCAAAATTATTTAATTTCGGTTTGGGCATAAAAAATGAGAAAAAAAATATTTTTATTGATAAGTCAAATCACGGTAATGCAAGCCTTGAAAAAACAATGATGAAACTTAGTAAACACAATAAGTACTACTCAGAAAAAATATTAATTAAATCGGTGAAGACATTTTTTAATCTTATAAAAAATGAAATTAGAAATCGTAAGCTTATTATCAAAATTGATACCCAATCTTTCGACGAATTAATTGTGTCCCATATACCATTAGATGTTATCAAAAGAACAGTCCTGTTAAATTATGAGCTTACCTCTGTGGATGGAATAAAAAAGCAAAGAGTTTCTGTAAATGCATTCAAAAAAAGAGTGTTAAATTTCAATACCATTTGGTCTGAAGAGATAAAAAATATTAGTACCAATTGGTTAATTGATGAATTAAATACCAGTCTTAATCAAAAAAATATTGAAACTGATATTTATCTCCTAAAGTGAAAAATATGGGTAACGTGGAGCGAGTGAAGGGAGTCGAACCCTCGACCTAAACGTTGGCAACGTTTCGCTCTACCACTGAGCTACACTCGCACAATATTACTGCTTCTAATAGAAAAAACCTTGTTTTTCAAGATAAGCGGATTATTTAATATTTGTATAATTTATAGTAGTATTAATATTTGTAATGAAAAACATAAACATTCAAGATCTTTCAAGAAAAATACCAATTTTTCCACTTACAGGCGCAGTACTTTTTCCAGGTACTCAACTTCCACTGAATATTTTCGAACCAAGATACGTTCAGATGATTGACGATGCATTGGCCTCACCTGGAAGATTATTGGGAATGATACAGCCTAACAATTCAAATCAAAATACTCAAACAAACAGTTTGAAAAAGGTTGGGTGTGTTGGCAGGATTTCATCATTCAATGAAGCGGAAAATGATAGATATCTTATAACTCTGACTGGTCTCGTTAGATTTGAAGTTGATAGTGAAATGGACGTTACGACACCATATAGACAAGTCTTAGCAAATTTTGATAAATTTAAATCTGACTTAGAACCTCAGAATATTGATGGTATAGATAGATCAAAGCTTCTTGCTTTAGTTAAAAGATATCTTGAACATCGAAAAATTTTGGCTGATTGGGAAATCATCAAACAAACCCCGACGGAACAACTTATCAATTACTCTGGCATTCTGGTGCCATTCACTCCTGAGGAGAAACAATTGCTGCTAGAAGCAAAAAGCCTCATAACTAGAGGCCATGCTCTTGAGGCACTGTACCAATCATATATTTTTGATCTTTCAGGCGAAAAGAGTGATCAGCTGCATTAGTAACTTTTGAAAAATTCACTTCCTGTAGCGTTCTGTATAAGTTTCCTCTTTAAATATTTATTACTTTCAACAATTTTAAATCCTTTGTCGGTAAGATAATTTAAAATTTTATTACGGCTTGAAAGAATACTGTCTAAAGCCAGTGTTCCAAAAGAATAAGCTGTATTATCAATTTTTCTACTTAGATCGAAGTTTTTTAAAATTTGATAATCATTTATCTCATATCCAATAGCACGATATTTGCATAATAATTTTGTAAATTGGGCGGTGTCTTTAATACTTAAATTTAGACCCTGACCTGCAATTGGATGTATATTGTGTGCAACATTTCCCATTACAACAGCATTTTTATCAAATAGTTTTTTTGCATAAGTCATATTTAGTTTAAATTTTTCGATACTTATTATTTCTTCAATTTCGACAATTTTTTTTAGTTTTTCTTCTAACTGCAACTTAAGATCACTATTATTTAAAGATAAAAATTTAGAGTTTTTTTTAAGAGACCAGATTAAGGAGGCCTCATTCTTAAGGTATGGCAAAAAAGCTAAAGGCCCGTCGCTTGTAAATTGTTGATGTGCGCAGTTTATGTTTTCTATTTTTCCTTTTACAATTATTGATAATGCCTCCTGTTGGAAATCATGATGAATAAAATTGATACCTAAATTTTTCAAAAGTCTTTTATAGTTTGAGGAAGTAATAATTAATAACTTAGAATCTATATTCTGTTCATTATCGAAAATTAATTTTATACCATCTCCTTTGTTATCAATCTGAACAATCATTGAACTGTCTAGTATTTTGATATTTTCTAATTGTTTAATTTCACTAGTTAAACATTTGTCCAATAGAGAATTTTTTATTACTTTTCCTAATAGTTTATTGCGATCTCTAAAATTTACTGAATGCTCTTTTCGACGAGAGGCTCTTTCCATCGTGCACTCTATTTGTGAAATTGGCTCAGAGTGATTAAAAATACTAAAGTCTTTAATAATACTGGATAAGTAATTTATTGATCCATTAGATAAGAAAGTTACAAGGTTAGATTGTAGTTTTTTTTTAATTTTTAAGTCATTATCGGGTATTAAACTTACATTAAAATTCTGCTTTGCTAGAGCAAGGGCTGTAATTTTTGCCGAAATGCTAGTGCCGTATAATATTATTTCATTTTCCATATAAATAAAAAATTGTGTCAGATAAATTTATAAGAAGTTATATAATAATAACATGAATCAAATACTAATAAAATTTTAACAAAATTGTTTAAATCTTAAAAATGAAGCTTTTACCAGACTCAATAAAGTTTTTTTTGTTAAAAAGGCTTTTAGAAATTATAGGTATTACATCGATTTTTTTGAGTTTCTTCGTTTTCATTTCAGTTATTAGTTACTCAAAATTCGATCCAAATATATTGAATTTATCTAATTATGAAGTTTCAAATCTAGGTGGGTACATAGGAGCAAACACTTCAGAAATTCTTTTACAAACATTCGGCTACAGTAGTTATTTAATTTGCGTAGTCTTAATTAGCTGGTCCTACAAACTATTTTTTTCAAAAAATTTAGAGCTTTTTGCACTAAATATTCTAATGCTGCCTGTAACAATATTTTTAACCTCTTTCTTATTTGAAATTTCTAATTTTAATTTATCGAATGGATTTGTTGCTGAGAAGTTATTTTTATTCGTAATTGAAATTGAATTAATAAGAGATAACTATCTCTTTTATTCCTTAATAACAATAGTCGTAGTTTTTTTAATTCTATCATTTTATTTATCAATGGGTTTAAAAAAAAATGAATGGATAGAAATTTTCAAATTTTTTTATAATGTTACAAAAAGTACAATAACCCTTCTCAAAAAATTATTTCCTAAAGCAATTAATATTTTTTCTAAATCTTCATCGAAAAATAAATTTTATAATGATCGTCAGGGAACTAAGGGCGTAGAACCAAAAATTGATTTCGACTCATTAAAAGATCTTCCAGTTACTTCATACTCTAAAGAAAATAATGACGAAAGTGCAATAAGTCATCAAGACGAAATAATATTTGAGGATAGCTTATACAAAACTCCAGATATTAATTTTTTATCAAAACCTGAGAGAAATAAAGGAAGTTTCGTTGATCAAGACGAGTTGAATTTAAATGCTGAAAAACTAAAAAATGTACTTATTGATTTCAAAATTGAAGGGGAAATAATTCGAGTATCTCCTGGTCCAATAGTTACAATGTATGAGTTGCAACCTGCTCCTGGAATTAAAGCTTCTAAAATAATCTCGCTTTCAGACGATATTGCGAGAAACATGAGTGCAATGTCAGCTCGTGTTGCAATAATTCCAGGTAAAAATGTAATTGGTATTGAAATTCCAAATAAAATAAAAAATCCCGTTTATTTGAGTGAACTTTTTCAAAACGAACAATTCATTAAAAATGAAAAGAACTTAATAATGGCACTAGGAAAAGACATAAGTGGTAATGCTATTTTTGCAAATTTGGAGAATATGCCTCATTTACTTATAGCAGGAACTACAGGATCAGGTAAATCTGTTGGAATAAATGTTATGATTACTTCTATTTTATACAAGCATTCTCCTGAGGATTGTAAGTTTATATTGATTGATCCTAAAATGCTTGAGCTATCAGTTTATGAAGGCGTCCCACACTTAATTACCCCAGTAGTAACAGATCCAAAAAAAGCAATTGTTGCTCTAAAGTGGGTCGTCAGAGAAATGGAATCAAGATACAAAAAAATGTCTCTGCTGGGTGTTCGCAATATCGATAATTATAATCAGAGAATTGTGGAAGCGATAAATAAATCTGAGAAGATTGTAAGAGCATTACCAAATGGCATCAATCCTGATACCGGACAACCTGACATTAAAAAAGTTGAAATTGAGAATAAAAAAATGCCTTTCATTGTTGTAGTGGTTGATGAAATGGCGGATCTTATGATGGTCGCAGGTAAAGAAATTGAACATACAATACAAAGATTGTCCCAAATGGCCAGAGCAGCTGGAATACATTTAATTATGGCAACACAAAGGCCTAGCGTTGATGTAATTACGGGAACAATTAAGGCAAACTTTCCAAGTAGAATAAGTTTTCAAGTTAGCTCAAAATTTGACAGCAGAACTATTTTAGGTGACGAAGGAGCTGAGAGATTACTTGGAAAAGGTGATATGCTCATGATGACTGCTGGAGGGATAACAACTCGAATTCACGGGCCATTTATATCCGACGAAGAAATAGAAAATATTGTTAAATCCCTTCAGAAGCAAGGTAACCCTGAATATGATGAAGCAATATTAAGGGAAGAGGAAAATGACAATAATTTGGATACAGTCACCGAAGCAGATCAAGACTCTTTGTTTAGAGAAAGCATTGATATTATAAAAAAAGAGGGTAAGGCTTCAACTAGTCTATTACAAAGAAAATTACAAATAGGATATAATCGTGCAGCAAGAATAATAGATCAGCTTGAGGACCAAGGATTTATCAGTTCTGCTAATCATGTTGGAAAGCGTGAAATTAATTTTGAAAAAATAAATAGTTAATGAGAAATATTTATTTAAGTTTTTTTCTTTTTTTTTTGTTAGTTATAAATATTCGTGCGGAAGAAGTAATTTTAGAAATAGAAAGCCACTGGAATGAAATAAATTCAATGTCTGGAAGGTTTATACAAACGGACTCCGATGAAAATATTTTAGAAGGTAATTTTTATTTTTTGAAACCGTACCAGTCAAAATTTGATTATGATAATGGGAATGAGACAGTTATTACCAATAAAAGCCTACTAAGAATTGTCGACAAGGAAGGTTACCAGATAAACAGTTATGCCATAGGAAATAACATAATAAAAAAACTTCTATCAAATGAATTCAAATTAATAGAGGAATTCAATATCATTGATATCGTGACTTTAAAAAAAAATTATAAATTAATGATGACATTTAAAAATGATGACTTAGAAAATAAATTCCTGCTTTACTTTAATAGAGACTCTTTTGACTTGGAAAAATGGGAAATTTATGATGAATTCGACAATAAGACCGTTTTAGAGTTTACAAATATAAAAAAAAATATATTTATAAGCCAAAATTTATTCGCAGTTAAATATAAAAATAAATAAACTGCAGGCAGGTTACTAAAAAGTACAATCATTATGACCGTTAATACTTTTAATGATCTTAAGCTATGGCTTAAGACAAATAAGATATCTGAAGTTGAGTGTATTTTTCCTGATATGGCTGGCTCATCGAAAGGAAAAATTCTACCCGTACAAAGGTTTATAAAATCAATTGAGGACCAAAGTCTTAAACTAGCGGACTCAGTCTTCGGGCAAACAGTTTCTGGTAAGTGGGTATACGAAAGTGAAGTAATTGACTATGTCGAGGAAGATTTATTTATGGATCCTGACTTTTCTACTCTAAGAAAAATTCCTTGGAATAAAGAACCCACTGCGCAAATAATTTGTGATTTAAAATATGGTACCAATGAGCCATCTGAGATTGCGCCAAGACAAGTTCTAATAAATGTTATTAATGAGTTAGAAAAAGAAGGTTTAAAAGCGATAGTTGCACCTGAATTAGAGTTTTATTTGTGTGAACAAAATCTTGACCCTGATCTACCACTAAAAACTCCTGTTGGAAAGTCGGGTCGCAGAGAAACAGGCAGCAGAGTTTTTGGTATTGACGCCGTTAATGAATTTGACAAATTAACAGACGATATTTATGACTATTGTGAACTTATGGAGATTGGTGTTGACACATTAGTTCACGAGTCAGGGCCTTCACAAATTGAAATTAATCTCAATCACGGTCATCCTTTGGAGTTAGCTGATCAAGCATTTATGTTTAAGCGAGCTGTAAGACAGGTAGCCTTGAAGCATGGAATCCATGCCACATTTATGGCCAAACCATATCAGGGACAACCCGGTAGCTCGATGCATATACATCAAAACTTAGTATCATTAAAAACAGATAAAAATCTATTTTGTGACCAAGAGGGTAACAACTCTAGAGAGTTTCTACATTACATAGGAGGACTTCAGACATACTTGCCTGATGCTATGTTATTGTTTGCACCGTATGTGAACTCTTATAGACGCTTTGTAATTGATGCTTCTGCGCCTATTAACACTCATTGGGGAATAGAAAATAGAACTGTAGCCTTTAGGGTGCCGACCTCACAAAGTAGTTCAAGAAGAATAGAAAACCGTATACCTGGAGCTGATACAAATCCTTACCTAGCTATTGCCGCATCTTTGGCTTGCGGTTTACTTGGTTTACGAGAGAAAATTGAAGCCGAAAAGCCAATCGCTGGAGATGCCTTTGAAAGAAGACATAATATTCCTAAATATTTACCCGACGCTCTTAAAAGACTAAAAGTAAGCAACGAGTTATCCGAAACATTAGGTAGAGATTTTATTACACTTTTCACAGAAATTAAGCAAACAGAACATGATGCGTATCAGAATGTAATTAGTGCTTGGGAAAGAGAACACTTACTTTTAAATGTTTAATTTCTAAAGTAAGGACAGATCGATTGAGTATCCTTTCTCTTCTTCAAATGTAATTAAGTTTTTTATTTTTAATTTTAAATCAATTTTTTTCCTTATTGAATAGATATGTGTTTCTAATGTATGCGTATCGATAGTTTCATCATACTTCCATACCTCATTGAGCAATTCTTTTTTTAAAATATTCAGGTTTTTGTTTTGAATAAGATACTGAAAAATTTGTGACTCTTTTTCCGTAAATCTAACAGAGAAGAGCTTATCGTATAATTTTCTTAATCTTGGATCATAAACAAAGTTATTAAATTTAATTAATTTTTGATTATATTTTTCCGAGTGAATAATTGTATTGTTAATAGTGCTCATCAGATTACTAAATTTAAAAGGTAAATTAAAAATAATCAATTCTGCATAAAATTTATTAGGCGGTAGTTTTTTATTCACATAATTGATTAAAAATATTTTTTTTATATTTTTAAAGTCCTTTTCTAATCTATGAAGACATTTTTCGTCAGTAATAAAATATTCACTTTCATTGTCAATTTTATTGAATTTCTGAAAAGACTTTAAATGAAAGTTATCTGTGTTAACGCTATCAATTATTTCGTTAATACATGAATCCAAAAAAGCATTTTCTAAGATTACGGGTATTAATATTTTGCTCATTAAATAAACTAGAATTATAATAACTTAAATGGATATATTAGTAAAAAATAATTATTTTTATGCTGATGGTAAAACATACCAGTGTGCAATTGGCGCCAATGGGATTTCATCAAATAAGAAAGAAGGGGACTTAAAGACTCCAGCAGGAACTTATTATTTTACAAAAATTTTCTATAGAGAAGATCGAGTTGGCAAGCTTAACTTGCTTATCGATACTGAAAAAATTAGAGAAACAGATGGATGGTGTGATGATGTTAATAGTGCATCTTATAATCAGCATATCCGATTTCCTTTTAAAGAGAGTGCTGAAAAGTTATTTCGAGACGACGATCTTTACGACATTATATGTGTAATTAATTATAATTCATCTCCAATTATTAAATCGTCAGGTAGTGCAATTTTTCTGCATGTGGCAAAAGAAGACTACTCATCAACAGAAGGTTGCATTGCATTGAAAAAGGAGGACCTGATGGAAGTTATCAATAAGATTACGTATGAAACAAGAATAACTATCAGGGATTAGTTTCGTTTTCCAAAAATTTGTGTGCCAATCCTTATATGCGTTGCGCCACATTTTATAGCTACTTTGTAGTCATTAGACATACCCATACTTAACTTTGTTAATCCATATATCTCTCCTAATTCCTTTAATTTTAAAAAATGGGGCTCAGGATTTTCATTTATTGGAGGTAAACACATTAACCCTTTTACATTTAAATCGTAATTATCTAAGCAATTACCAATAAAATTCCTTGCGTCTGATAGATAAACGCCCGACTTTTGTTCTTCATTTCCAGTATTAATTTGAATGAAATATTCTTTTTTTATTTGTAATGACTGCTCCAAATCATTAAAGAGCTTTACGATTTTAATTCTGTCTAGAGAGTGGATTACATCGCAAATATTAAATATTGAACTGACTTTTCTACTTTGAATATTGCCAATATAATGCAGCTTAATGTTACTATTCTCTTCTTTAAGAACAGGCCACTTTTCTTCAACTTCTTGAATTTGATTTTCACCAAAGGATCTTTGATGATGATCTATTACATTTTGTATGTCTTCTTTAGGTTTTTTTTTACTTACTGCAATTAACTCAACTTCATCAATGCTACGTTTGGCGTCAGATACAGCTTTTTCAAAACTTTTTTTAAAATCTAAATAACGGCTCATTGGTAAAAGAAAAAAGCACCTTGCAAATAAATGCAAGATGCTTTTTCTAATTTAAAACTTCGGTTGATTAAAAACCAACTACATACATGAAGTTCCAAACGTCTGTATCACCAGTATCTGTGCCAGACACATCAGTTTCAGTATAATCTAAACCGAAAGATGCAGCACCCATACCTTTTGATAAAGATACTCTCATGTAATCAACGTCAGTTGTTTTGTCTGCACTTGCAAACGTAACACCAGCGTTCATTCCAGCAACAGATGTACCAACACCCATTTGAGTTTCTTCACCACCGTTGTCACTGTCATAAACAGCATAACCTAAGTTAAGGCCAGCAATTGAGTAACCAACAGTTACAAAGCTTGGATCTACGTCATTAGCAGAACCTCCAGTGTAATCAATTTGAGACATTCCAGCACCAACTGTTGCTCCCATGATTGAACCTTTGATTGCGTATGACATTGTAGGTTTTAAGCCGTTAACGTAAGCAGTAGCGGCTGAACCACCAGTTCTAAGTTCACCGGCAACACACTCGCCACCAGTTGCAACTCCTCTTACTGTACCGTCAAGGACGTTTGTACATGTACCAGCAGTAGAAGGAACAGCAGCTGTATCAGCAGTAGCCATACCTCTTGATACCTTTACAGTAAACCCACCTACAGATGGAGAAGTGTACATGATTGAGTTACCAGAAGCGGCATCACCATCAGCGTACAACTCAGCTCCTCCGTCTTTACCGCCTAGTGCAGAACCACAAGCGTTAAGTGAGAAACAAGCTGGAGATCCATCCATTGCGTCCACAGCAGAGTCTTGACCTGTTCCAAGGCCAATTGTACCCATGCCAGTATCAATGTTAACGTCAGTTACAAGTCCTGCAGCAGTCAATGACATAGCTACAGAAACACCCATACCGTTATCCATTGTGTCACTGTAAGATACATAAACAGAGTTTGTAGAGAATGTTGACGCTAAGCCACCATCGTTATCTGTTAATGATCCAGCAAAAAGACCGTTAACGCTCATAGCAGCATGTGCTGAAGAAGCAGCCATTACTGAAGCTATAGCGGTCGATGCTATAATTTTTGATCTATTCATAATTTATTCCTTTCATATGATAATTGATCATAGTTAAATTTAACTTCGAATATATTTATCAAAAAACAGCCATTTTTTAAGTAAAAAATCATTTTTGCAACATTTTTTTAATAAATTGTGTCTTTTTAGCAACATTTTAAAAATGTTGAAAATATGAGAAAATTCATTTATTTCATGGATATAATTCAATAATTCCTAAAATTCAGAATAAATGATGGACGAAATCAAATTTAAGAAATTTTTACTTATTTCAATCATTTTATTCATTGTAAGTGCCTGCGCTTCACTAAAAGATTATGAGTCTGGCATGGAGTCTGAAGACCAAATGTCAAAAAAAATTGAAGACAGGGACATAAATTTACCTGAGGGCAGTACAATATTAGATGCAGAACGATCCGGTTTTGATTTAGGTGATTTATTAGGTGGTAGATCTTCAACGGACCTGTCTTTCAACGTAATAGCATTTCAAACTGCACTTGATAAATTAGATTTCATGCCATTGGTTTCTGTTGATATTTCATCAGGAGTCATTGTTACGGACTGGTATAGTTTAGATGGTGGAAATCAAAGAATTAAAATTAATGTAAGAGTAGTCGATGAAGAATTAAGTGATGATAGCTTGGAAGTGAAACTATTTAAACAAATATATGAAAATGGTCGATGGGTAGATCTTGGACAAGACGATGACCAGGCAAATAAGATTCAAAAAAGTATATTAGAAGAGGCGCGTGCTCTACAAATTGCATCTGAGCTTTAAATTAATGTTAAAATTAATTTATGTCAGAAAAATATAATTTTAAAACTTCAGAAAAAAAGTGGCAAACTTATTGGGATGACCAAAATATTTTTAAAAGTGAAGTAATAAAAGATAAAAAAAAATATTACATACTCGAAATGTTTCCGTATCCCTCCGGAAAAATACACATGGGACATGTGAGAAATTACACTTTAGGCGACGTTATTGCAAGATTCAAAAGAGCGCAAGGTTACAATGTGATGCATCCTATGGGATGGGATGCATTTGGACTCCCTGCAGAAAATGCTGCTATTGAAAATAAGACATCACCAAAGAATTGGACATATGAAAATATTGCTACGATGAAAAGGCAATTAAAACATATGGGCCTATCTATTGATTGGTCTAGAGAATTGGCAACATGTGATGAGTCATATTATCATCAACAACAAAAACTTTTTTTACAATTTTATAAAGAAGATCTAATTTATAAAAAAGAGTCATTAGTTAATTGGGATCCTGTTGAAAATACTGTGCTTGCAAATGAACAGGTTATAGATGGTAAGGGCTGGCGCTCTGGAGCTGATGTTGAGCAAAAGAAACTATCACAGTGGTTTTTTAAAATAACAAAATTTGCTAATACGCTCTTAAATTCTTTGAATACAATGCAAGCGTGGCCAGAAAAAGTAAAAACAATGCAAAAAAACTGGATTGGAAAATCCGTTGGATGTGAGATCGATTTTGAAATTAACTCTGAAAACAAAAACATAGTAACTGATAAAATCAAGATATTCACAACTAGACCTGACACAATTTTTGGGGCAACATTTTGCGCCCTTTCACCTTTTCACCCACTGGTAGATGAATTAATGGCAAATGATCATTCTTTATCAAAGGAAATTAAAGACTTAAGAAGTCAAAAAATCAGTGAAGAGTCCATTGCTAAAAATGAAAAGATTGGTTTAAAAACACATGTATCAATCAAGCACCCTTTCATAAAAAATAAACTGCTGCCTGTTTACATCGCCAATTTCATTCTGATGGATTATGGATCTGGAGCAATTTACGGTTGTCCAGCTCACGATCAAAGAGATTTAGACTTTGCAAATAAATATAATTTAGAGGTAATTCAGGTGATCGATCCTGAAGATACCTCTGTGTTTGATGGAATAAATGCATATGTTGGTGGTGGAAAATTAATTAATTCAGAATTTTTAGATGGATTAACTATAGATGAGGCGAAGACAGAGGTGATCAAAAAAATAGAGAATGCTAGTTTGGGAAAAAAAACTACTAATTACAGACTTAGAGATTGGGGTATTTCTAGACAAAGATATTGGGGTTGCCCAATACCCATTATGTATAGAGAGGATGGAAAAGTAATTGCTGTTCCTGAAGAACAGCTTCCCGTTACACTACCAGAAGATATAGATTTTGATTTACCTGGCAATCCACTAGATAATCATCCAACATGGAAGTATACGAAATGTCCTTCCACTGGTTTGAATGCGGTTAGAGAAACAGATACTCTTGATACTTTTGTTGACTCAGCCTGGTATTTTCTAAGATTTTGCTCGCCATCAAATTCTAAAGAACCCTTTGATGACAATGAAATAAATTACTGGATGCCTGTGGATCAGTATGTTGGAGGGGTTGAACACGCTATTTTACATTTACTTTATTCCCGATTCTTCACTAAAGCACTTAAAATCAAAAATATTGATGAGCCATTCGCAAGTCTGTTTACGCAAGGTATGGTTTGTCACAATACCTATCAAAACGAGTCAAAAGCTTGGGTTTACCCTGAAGATTTAGAGAAAAAAGGTATTGATTTTTACCAAATCTCTACTGGAGAAAAAGTAATAGAAGGACCAATTGAGTCTATGTCAAAATCCAAAAAAAATGTAATTGATCCGCAGTCAATAATAGATAGCTACGGCGCAGACTCCGCCAGATGGTTCATGCTCTCTGATAGCCCTCCTGAAAAAGACATTAACTGGTCAGAGTCAGGCATAAATGGAGCTTGGAAGATATGCCAAAAAATATGGTCCCTGGTAAACTCAAATAAAAAATTACTTATAATAGAAGAAAAAAATGATGAGTATTCAGAAAAAGGGCTTAATTTATTGAAATTTTTTCATCAAAACCTTTACTCAATCACACACAGCTTGGAAAATTTTCAGATGAATGTTGCTATAGCAAAAGTTTTCGAAATGGTTAATGCTATTTCAAGATTTAGTGTTTCAAACGATGGGGACAAAATAGCGTTGAGTGAATGTCTCAGAATTTTAGTGCGTGTTATTGAACCCATGGTTCCTCATTTAGCAGAGGAATGTTGGTCATTAACAGGTAGTCAAAGTTCACTAACAGTAGAACCATGGCCAGAGGTTAACAAGAAATATTTGGAAAGTAGTGAAGTAATTGTTGTTATTCAAATTAACGGCAAAAGAAGAGGTGAAGTTAATGTTAAAAAAGATTGTTCAGAAGATGAAATATATACTCAAATTAAAAACATCAAAAACATAAGTGATGCCTTGGAGGGAAAAAATATATCAAAATCAATTTACGTAAAGAATAAAATTCTAAATATTGTAATAAAATAATGAACAGACACGAGAGAAGAAAACAGAAAAAGAATCAATCAAAAAATATTTTTCACAAAACTTTATTAAAAGCTATTCATTTACATTCTAACAAGAATTATGATGAAGCCTTGAACTTATATAATAATCTACTCACAGTTGACCCCAGCAATTATGATGTTTTACGTCATTTAGGAATCCTTTTTCAAGATCAAGGGGACAATGAAAAAGCTTACAACTTTTTTCTAAAATCTATTAGAGTAAATCCCAATGGATACGAAGCCTTAAATAATTTAGGAACAGTTCACGCAAAGAATAAGAATTATGAATTAGCAACTAAATGCTACAACCGATCGTTAAAAATAAATGGAAATTACATTTCAACAATAAATAACTTAGCAAGTTTATATCATAAAGTTAATAATCCACGTAAAGCAATTGAATTTTCATCTAAAGCTTTGTCACTTCAACCGCAAAACCCCTTCACAAGGAATCAACATGCAAAAGCTTTAGTAATTAATAATAAACCTGAAGAAGCAATACAAATTTTGCAAGATCTGAACAAGGAATATCCAGAAACTGATGACTATAAATTTAATTTAGCATCAGCTTACAGAGAGATAGGTGATTTTGAAAAGGCCAATTTGATAACAGTAACTGGGTTCAAGAAAAATTATAAGATCCTTCCATATTTAACTTCATATATAGCTGACAAAAGTAATAAATTAAATAATGAGCATATAGAATATTATAATGAACAACTTGACAAATCATCAGCCAGTAATGACGATAAAGTTTTAATTGCCCATTCCTTGTTTGGGTATTTTAAAAATCAAAAAGACTATGATAAAGCGGGCCAATATTTAGGCAGGGGAAATAAGATTCAATATTCGATGAAAAATTTTGACCTAGAACAAGAGGAAAAATTTTTTTTAAGGATTATTGAAATTTTTAGCAAAAAAAGAATTTTTAAAGTTAATCAACTTATTCAAAAAAATATTCCTATATTTATATGTGGTATGCCTAGATCGGGCACAACATTGTGTGAGCAAATTTTGTCATCACATTCTAGAGTTGATGGTGCAGGTGAATTAAGTTACTTGGCTGAGACTTCAAATATTAACAAGATTATTAGTCCAACCGATGATGAATTAAACAAATTTGAGGAAACCGTAAACAGTAAAAAAGATCTCTTACAAACTCGTGAAAAATATCTAGATTATTTAAAATCTCACGGCAAAGATGATGTTCAATATATTTGTGATAAAATGCCTCATAATTTTATTTTGATTGGTTTAATTAAACTAATTTTTCCTGAAGCAAAAATTATCTATTGCAAAAGAAATCCGATTGACAATTGTTTTTCTTTATATTCACATAAATTTATGGAAATGTCTCATCAGTATTCGTATGATCAAAGGATGTTGGCAAAATATTATTTACTTCATGAAAAATTGATGAAGTTTTGGTTAAAAAAAATGGGTGATGATATATTTATTCTTGATAATGAAGAACTTGTAAACAATCAAGAAAGTATATCAAAGAAACTTATAAAGTTTTGTAAATTAGAATGGGAAAATCAGTGCCTTGAATTTCATAAAAATAAAAGACAGGTTAGAACTGCAAGTATTGAACAAGTGAGAAAACCAATCAATAATAAATCTATAGGTGCGTGGAAAAAGTATGAAAGATTTTTAAAAGAAATGGTATCTGAATTAAATTCATTATGATTAAGAATATATTACTAATTTCAATTTTATTAACTTTACTCAGTTGTGGTTTTAAACCTATACACAAACTTTCTGAAAATAATGCAATTTCAGGCAGCTACTCGATAGAATTAATAAACGAACCTTCTAGAGAGATCATAGAAGAAATTAATGCAACTTTTATTTCTGTAGATAATGAAACATACAAGGTATTATTGAAGGTTGATGAAGAGCTATCTCCCTTATTGATAAATACTAATGGAACTGTCGCAAAATATAGAATCGAAATAACCATTAGTTATAAATTAATATTAAGCTCAAATTCTAATGTGATAACTGAAGGTGTTGTTCGAGGTGTTACTCAATATGATGTTGGAACATCTGAAATAAATAATGAAGAAGCAAAAAAAAGCATGACAAGAACTGCGACTCAAAATGCTTTACAAATATTAGTTTCCAAAATTCAAAGCAGTATCTCTCAAACAAATGATAATTAAGGATTATGAATTAGATAAAGTTTTTAACGAAAAACACAGTTTTCAATCTTACTTAATTTATGGGCCAAATGAGGGTCTTGTGAGAGAACAAATCAATAAAATTAAAGATAGATGTCTTTCAAACGAAAATTTCGAGTTGGTAAGCTTAAGTGGAAAAGATTTAGATGCAGATAATAGAATTTTATATAATTCTGCCTACACAGTTTCAATGTTTTATGAGAGGAAACTTATCATTATTAACTCTTTGAAGGACAAACATTGCCAGCAAGTTGAGTTATTAATCTCAGATCAACCTGAAAAAGTAATTTTATTATTACAAGCCGATAGTTTATCCAAAACATCAAAGTTAAGAAAATTTTTTGAGGCAAATGAGTTATGTTTTACTTTAGCCTGCTATGAGGATGACATTCGATCTTCTATTAGAACACTTGACCAATTTATAAGTAAAAATCAAATTACTTTATCTAAAGATGTGAAAAATTATATACTTCAACTATTAAGTAACGACAGAATGGTAACAATCAATGAGTTGGAAAAAATAAAAATCTATTATGATTCGAATGAAAATATTGATTTAGATACCGTAAAAATTTTATTAAATGACTCAAGCTCAAATAATCTGAATAAAATGAATTTGATGGTAATGTCTGGCAATACGTCAAAAAGCTCTACGATAGTTAATAAACTTCTAATTGAAGGTATTAATCCAGTTAGTCTAATCAGAAGTCTTATCAATTATCTTAATAGAATACAAAGTGCTAAAATAGAAATGAAAAAAGGAAATACTTTTGATAACGCAATTAAAATTTTAAAACCACCTGTTTTCTGGAAGGACAAAGACAGTTTTCAAAGACATTGCACTATGTGGCCTATATTTGCTATCGAGGCATCTCTATCAAAACTTTTAGAAACTGAAATTATCTGCAAGTTGAATAGTAAGTTAGCAAAGGAAAATTGTGAGAAATCAATTTTGTTAATTGCAGATAGTGGTAAAAGATATTTTCGAAATTAATTTTTCAATTTCCTCGTAACCAATTCAAGTTGATCTAATGATTTGTAAGTAATTTTAATTGAACCGCCCTTTTTCCCTCTATGATCAATACTTACATTCAAACCCAACTTGGCAGATAGATTATTTTCTAAATCAATTGTATCTGGATCTTTAAGCTTGACTTTTTTAACAACATTTTTTCTCAATTTTGCAAGGTTTTCTGCATCTCTCACACTCAAATTTTCAGTCACAATTTTTTCTGCAAGTTGCTCGGGAAATGCACTATTCATAATTGCGCGTGCGTGCCCTGATGAAATTTTTCCCTCAGAAATCATATCTTGAATTGACTGAGGCAGGCCAAGTAGTCTGATTATATTTGCAATATGGCTTCTGCTTTTACCAACAATTTCTGCAAGTGCTTCTTGCGTGTGACCGTGGTTTTCAATTAATCTTTTATATCCCGCAGCTTCCTCAATTGGTGATAAATCAGAACGTTGTATATTTTCTATAATTGCGATTTCTAACGCTTCTACATCATCCAGTTTTCTAACAACTGCAGGAATTTCGTGAAGTTGTGCAATTTGGGCTGCTCGCCATCTTCTCTCGCCTGCAATAATTTCATATGTTCCAGACTCTGTTGGTGAGGGTCTAACTAATATG
>MDTE01090912.1_pt1 | contig 19195 bp, 10 predicted proteins | sample 811231 | NCBI WGS metagenome assembly MDTE01 (sample SAMN05326651, study PRJNA326480) | marine metagenome | isolation source: seawater | place: Indian Ocean: Red Sea | collected 2010 | reverse complement strand
GGCGACTTTCGACGCGCGAAGCGCCGCCTTTTCCCTCGCCTTGAGCTCTCTCTTCTCCTCTCTCGCCTTTTTCTTCGCCGCGCGCTCGGCAATCTCCACCTCTCGCGCCTCCGCGCGCGCTTTCGCCTCCGGTCCACCCAATCCCGCGAGTAACTCGGCGCGCGTGAGGTACTTCCCATCCTTCCCTCGCACTCTATTCTTCGCGTGCGCCGACCGCGACGCGTACTTGGCGACGCCTCGTCCCGAAACCTCCCTCGCCGTCGACCTCTCCGCCGCTTTCGCCGCCTCCTTCGCCCTCGCTTTTCGTCGACGCAGGATGGCGTTATACTGTTTCGCGTTCACATACACCGCCGCGTCCATCGTCGGCAACAAGACTCTCGGATGCGCGCCGCCGCTCCCGCCGCCGCCGCCCTCGGCGAGCGCGCGCGCGCGCGCATTCGCCGTCGCCGCCGCGGGCATCGCCAACAATTCACCCCCGAACGGGTTCCCACTCGTCACCCGTTCGTACGCACTCGGATCCACCATCCCACCGACACTCACCACGCTCGCGATCGCGCCTTCATCCTCCGCGTACATCCTCCTCGCCGCGTCCGGACGCGCGCCGCGATGATTCCTCCCGCCCGCGCCGTCGCGATGATGATGATGATGATGATGATGATTCGCCGCGTACACGAACGCCATCGGATGCACCGCTCTCGCGCTCGTCGACGTCAACGCGTCCGAGACCATCGTTCCCACCATCCCGCGCGCGTCGATCGCCGTCTCCGCGCTCATCGAATCCGTTCGCGTCGATCAAATCGAGCACTCGCGGCAGCCCCCCTCGCGCGTGCGAATGGAATGAACGCGACGCGCGCGTGCGATGGACGACGGCGCGTCGTCGAAAAAATCGTCGAAAAACGCGTGTCGGTCCCGCGTTCGTCCTCGACGACGCGTCTCCGTTCGTCGTCGCCGCGCGTTCGACGAGTGACGCCTCGTCGTCGTCATCGATTCATTCGAACGCGAGGCGACGCGACGGGACACGGTGACGAGTCACGACCCGTCGATTGACCGTTTCCACACCACCCCACTCCGCACGCGCGCACACGTGGACACACACCCATAGTCACGCCCCATCGAACGCCGTCACGCGGGTACGTGTGTGTCCCCTCAACGCCCCGATCGATCGATCCCCCCTTGCGTCCAATCAAAATCGTGGATGTGCGCGTGAGGGACCCTTGGCACTGTTTACACACACGAATACGACCCTCCCTCCTCGCGCGCGAACCCACCCATACCCCCCCTCTCGATTTTGATTGGGTGGACGCGTCTCCGAGGAGGCGGACGTGCACAAAATATCCATCGCGTGGAGTGAATGCGAATGGGGAGGCGTGATGATGGATGGATCGTGAGACGAACGCGCGTGAGAGAGAGAGACGGACGGACGACGCGTGAGTGAGAGAGAGAGAGACGGACGACGCGGGTGACGAGGGGACGCGACGGGACGGGACGCGACCGATCAAAGGAACGACCGACCAGAGGAGGGCGCGGCACGATCGAACGAACGACCGCGCGCGGATCGAGCCCGGGCGCGTATCGTCGTCGTCGTCGTCGATTCGAGGGCGAGACGAGACGAGCGACGAGGGGGACGATGTCGTATAAAGATTTCGAACGCGCGGGGCCGGTGGAGGTGCGCACGCGAGGCCCGCCGTTCGGGTCGTACAAGGCGGAGGCGGGGATGAAGCGAAGCGATTCGATCGGGCTCATTCCAAAGTATTGGGACGACGAGAAGGAGTGGCGAGAGTACCACCCGAACGCGTTGGACGAGGAGGGGGAGAAGAAGTTTGTGGGATTGGTGCGTGGGAAACTGTTGACGGTGTTTTTGGATTACGATGGGACGTTGACGCCGATCGTACCCGAACCCGATCGCGCGTTTATGAGCGAGGAGATGCGAGACGCCGTGCGAGAGTGCGCGAAGAGGTACCCGACAGCCATCATCAGTGGACGATCGAGACATAAAGTGTCGCAATTCATCAAGTTGCAAGAGCTGTATTACGCGGGATCGCACGGATTGGACATCGTGGGACCGACGACGACGATGGACGGGGAACCGGTGGAGAAAAAGTTGGCGCACCAACCCGCGCAGTGGGCGCGAGACGTGATGGATCGCGTGACGAAGGAGTTGATCGAGAGGTGCGAAGACATCCCGGGAACGAACATCGAACACAACATGTTTTGCGTCTCGGCGCACTATCGAGCCGTGTCGGAGGAAATGAGGCCTCGGGTCGAGAAGATTGTGGACGAGATTTGCGAGAGAGAGGAGTGTCTCATCAAGCACGACGGTAAGATGGTGTGGGAGGTTCGACCGCGCGTGGCCTGGGACAAGGGTAAGGCGCTGACGTACCTGCGGAACGCGCTCCTTAAGGAATTAGAGGGTCAAGGATTCACCTCTGATCAAGTGTACACCATCTACATCGGCGACGACGTCACGGACGAGGACGCGTTCATGGAGATTAACGAAGAGCTCAAGGATGAACTCGGCGTCGGTATTCTCGTCTCGAGCGCGCCCAAGGTGAGCGCCGCCAAGTTTAGCCTGCGTGAGACGTCCGAGGTGCTAAAGTTTCTCACGAAACTTCACGAACTCGGCGATAAGGGCGAGATTCGGACGTTGGGATGAAGGAAATCGACCATCAACTCGCGCGCGCTGTTTACTGATTCTAGACGGGTCGCCTGATCTGAAATATATATATACGCTGTACACGACCTGAATCTGAAAATTATCGCTCTACACGCGCGCGCAACCGTAGTGTACAAAAATGTCGGCCGAGAGACGGTCCTGTCCGTCTCTCGCACTCACTGCTTCGCCGGCGCGGCGGCGGCGTTCTTCTTCTTGAGCTTGGAGACGCTTCGAACGAGCGTCGTCACCTTTCCAAACGCGCCCGCGGCTGGATTCACGGGTCTGGGCTTGGGAATCGTCTTTTTCGGTTTCGGTATCGCCGACTTGGACGATGTCGCGTCGTCCTTCGCCTTTGGTCGACCGAGCTTGGAGGCGCTCCTCGCGAGCGAGGCGACTCGCTGCACGGCGTTGCCCACGGTGTGTTGCACCTTGGCGACGGGATTATCCTCCTCGCCGGCGGCCTTAACGCGCTCGAGTTCGGCTTCGAGCTGGTTAATCTTTTCGCGCAGTCCCTCCGCGTCCGCCTCGGCGCGATTCTTCATGCGTCGACACGCCTCTTCTCTCCACCGCGCGCCGACTTCGAGCGACTTGGCGACTTGAATCTCCTTGGCGGCGTCTTCGCGCACTTTTTTCATCTGTCCGTTGTGATCGACAGACATTTGCTTCATCTTCACCTCCTTGACGGAATTACGACGGTTCATGAGCGTCTCAGCCGCGGTCTTCTGATCGGCGACCGCCTTTTCGGCGAGCGCCAGCTTGTTTCGAAGCTCGACGAGTTTCGCTCGAATTTTACTCGCCTCCTCGTCCGCGCGAGCCTTCGCCGCGGTCATCGCCTCCAGATTGAGCCTCAATTCATTGATCGTGGGTTGACGCGCGAACCAAGCGATGACCGCCGGGAGGGCAAACTTACCAATCTCCACGACGACGCCGGCGACGCCGCCGCCGCGCTTCGGCGTCTCCTCGGGTTTCCCCTTGTCCTTGTCCTTGACTTGCGCGCGCTCGACGGAATCGTTCGACTTCTTCGCCGCCTTCTTGGCGCGTTTCTTTTCCATCGCCGCCTGTCGTCGCGCATCCTCCTCGGCGCGCTTTTGCTCCGCCTTGGCTCTTCGCAACTCCTCCTCGGCGCGTCTGAGCGCGCCGCGCTCCTCCGCGCTCGCGTCCCGTCTCGCCATCCCTTTCGCCCGCATATCGCGCACCGCGCGCTCGCGTTCTCTCGACACCTCCGTCGCCAGCGCCACGACCTCATTTTCAAACAAAACCTCGGTGGATTTCTTCTCCAACGTCGCGTACGGATTCGGCCCGAACCCGCCTCCGCGTCCTCGCGCCTTCGTCCCGCGCCCGTCCCGCGTCCCCGTCCCCGCCGCCGCGTGTCGACGCTCGTACGACGCCGTCGTCGTCTCCCCCGCCGCGCTCACCCCATTCACACCCTTCCCACCCTTTCTCTCCGTTTTTTTCACCCTTCGCTTCGTCTCCCGCTCCTCCGCCCACGTCCCCGTCATCGACCCCAAGATTGTCTTGGCCTCGGCGTACCGCGACGCCGCCGATCCCGCCGCCGCCGCCGCCGCGAGTCCGACGAGCGAGACGTCGCTCCCGTTCGACGACGACGAGGAGGAGGACGACGTTCGTCCCCGTCCTCGGTCTCCGCGCATGACGGACCACTCGCGCGCGCGTCACGAACGCCCCGCGCGTCTCGAGATTTGATTAATCAATCGACCGGCTGTCGATGAATGAATGAGTGAATCAACGGCGCGTCGTCGAGTCGTTCCGTCGTCGAGACGACGAGACGATCGACCGAACGAACGCACGAACGAACGATGGATCGAACGCGATCGACGCGCGCGTCGAAGAGGACGTCTGTGACGCGTCGAACGACTCGACGACTCGACGACGACGACCGCCGACACGTTCCCCCGAGACGACGGGCGTCCGCGGTTGGTGTGCGTGTGTTGGGCATTCGTGGGTGTGTACTATGGGATATCATACGTTTTATGTATTGAAGAGTCGTGATGGGTCGTGACTCGTCGGTGTGTACACATGAGGCTCCATCGATCGGACGCGTGGGTGGAGGGTTTAGGGTTTAGGGTGGGGAGGGCGACGGTTGATTAATTTAATTGATGAATTCATGATGCACGTCGAGCGCGTCATTCGTCGACGCGACGACGACGACGACGATGATGACGACGACGATGACGACGACGACGATGCGTTGGACGTCGACGTCGATGGATGGACGTCGTGGACGACGGAGGGAACGCGCGCGAGGACGAATGACGACGACGACGGCGGTGGCGGCGTTCGGATGGCGTCGACGCGGACGCGTTCGCGGGGTCGTCGGCGGTGGGGACGACGACGGTCGAGTCGGGAAAACGCGCGGAGGAGGAGGAGTCGGTGTCGGTGGTGTCGGTGTCGACGCGCGTCGGAGGGTGGTGATGACGACGGGACGCGCGCGAGGGCGCGCGCGCGCGGCGGGGGGGGGCGCGCGCGCGGCGGCGGACGGGGACGGGGACGGGGACGCGAGGGTCGAGGGGGACGTTTTCGAACGAGTCGTGCGTTTTGTCTCGGTGCGCGCGCGCGCGGTGTGGATCGCGGTGGTGGTGGTGGTCGCCGCGGCGGCGGCGAGCGGGACGACGGCGCCGAGCGCCGTCGCCGCCGCCGCCGCCAAGACGCCGAAGACGGCGACGACGTCGTCGGGAATCGTGCACGAGTTTCACGAATTGAAGGCGCGCGTGCGAATCGGGTCGACGAATGCGATGCGAACGACGCTTCGCACGGTGGGTAGCGCGATCCAGAAGGTTGAGGAGAAGACGCAAGAGGATTGGCACATCGTGGACATTTGGGTGCTCTTCGCGTGGAACTGGCTCACGCGACACGGACGCCGAAAGGCGTTCGACGCGATCGAGCGCGCGAAAAACAAGATGAACCCGTCTCGCACGCCGGGGACGTTCGAGAAGAGCATTTTGCATTGGCTGGTTCGTCCCATGCAAGTGATACAGGGACTCTTCATCTTGGGTTACGGTTTCGACGTCGGTTGCGACATGATCGATCAGCTCTCGACCGAGTGGGAGATTCCGGAGTACATCAAGCTCGGGTGGGATAAGGGTTCGTACACGTTCGCCATGGGTATCCTTATCGTGATGTCGATTCAAAACTATGGACCGAGAATGCTCGGACGCCTGTTCCCGTCCATGTGTCGAGACGCTTCGGTGCAACTCGTCATCACGCGTCTCACCTCCGCCGTCGTCGTCGTCGCCACGCTCATGGCCACTCTGGCCGCGTTCGGCATCCCGGCGCAAGTTCTATTCTCGTTCGGAGGGCTCGGAGGTTTGGCATTCGGTTTGGCGGCTAAAGATTTCATCAGTAACCTCATCGGCGGTTTGGTGCTCGCCGTGATGCGCCCGTTCAAGGTGGGAGAGAAAATTTTCCTCACCGGCGGTGGCGGTAAGTATCGCGACTCCAAGGAGAAGGACGTGAGCAACTATAAAGTCGACGAGATCGGGTGGTACCAGACGAGACTCATACCGAAGGATGGTAAAGTCACCACCATTCCGAACGGTTACTTCCTCGGCGCCAACGTCATCAACAGTTCGCGCGAACCAAACGAGTGGGTCGCGCCAGCGATTCGCATCGCCATTCCCGACTTCGAAGGCGTCGAACCGATGACGAAAGAAATCAGGGAGTACCTCAACACGTGCGCAGACGTGAACTCGTCGTATAAGGAGCCCGAGTGTTGGCTGAAGAAGATTGACGCGGATCACCTCCTCGTGCAAATCGAAATGTTCATGCACGGAGACAAACACTACGGACGGGAGAAACTTTTCAAGTTAAAGCGTCAAGAGCTTCTCGTCGATTTGATCAGAATCGTGAGGAAGCACTGTCCGAACTCACCGGCCATACCGATCGAAATCGGCGGTTACGAGGACGCGTGACAAGGCGCCGGTAACGTAATAAGTAACTGAATAACTTTACTTTACTTTACTTTACTTTACGTTTAATTTATATTGTATCAATAATGTCACTCACTATCACTATCACTATGCGTACACATTTTCCGCGCGCGTCGGCGCGAGTCGAGCCTTAAAGTCGCACGCCAACTCGACGCCGAGAAGAGCGCTCGCCTGCGCCGCCGCCTCTCTCGCGGCTTGGACGTCGGCGCCGCCGTACATGGCGCGCACCGGCTCGCTCTCCGGAATCGCGACGACGCGCGCGCGTATCCCAAACATTTCACACGCGTTCAACAGCGCCGACGCGCCGTTCGAACGCAACAACACCCCCACCGGTAACGAGCGAGGCGGCGACGGCCACGTCGGCGGCGACTCCACGCGCAGCGCCGTCGTGTCCAACCCGTACGCCGTCACCGCGTCGATCGACCCCAACGACATCTCCGCCTCGCTCGTCTCGTGTTCCGAACACGACGTCACGATCAAAACATCACTCGTCTTCGACACCGTTCCGTCTCCCGAGACGACGCCGCTCGCTCGTAAAATTTCTCTCGCCCACGCCCTGGCGCCCGCCGGCGACGCGTCCGCCTCCGTCGTCGCCACCGCCGTCCTCCCTCTTCCGTCCACGAACCCTTCGTACACCGTCGTCCACGACGCATCGTCCTCCGCACCCAATCCCGCGTTCGAGACGTCCGCGCCTCCCGCGACGACGACCCCGCGTCGAGTCGCCGCCGCCGCGTCGACGCACGCGCGCGCGACCCCCCGTCCCGCCTCGCTCCCGACGCTCGCGATCACCACCGACGCCGCCTCCCCCTCGTCCACGACTCCATCGAAATCACCCCGCGCGTACGCTCGCGCCCGTCGACTCGCCTCGTACGCCCCCGAATTCGCCGCCTCGCGCTCCGCGCGCGCATTCACGCGCGAGCGCGCGAAATCCACCCCGTCGTCCACGAGATCGAGCGGCGACGTCCACGCGCTCATATCGTCGAGACGTCGCGAGAGACACTCGTCCCTCCGAACGTCCCTCCAAACGTCCCGAGACGCGTCGCGCGATCGCGCGCGTTGACTCCCCGATCGATGGGTGGTCGTCGGTGCCCCGCGCGCGCGCGCGCGTTCGACCCGTAAGCGTCGCCGGTCGATGTCGTGCCTACGGAGAGGGCACGACGAGTCGGTGGTTTCTCGAATCACGATCCGTCGTGTGTCCCCCAGACGGCGCGTGGGGACGATGGGTGGGTCCGAGTGGTGAGTCGTGACTCGACTCGTCGGTGGGACCACCCACCGTCTCCGCGCGGTGTGCACGCCTCTGATCGAATCGACGTCGATCGAGACCGGGTGGCTTAGTTGGTTATAGCATCGTGTTTACACCGCGAAGGTCGTCGGTTCGAACCCGGCCCTGGTCATACGATTTTTGATAGGCTTATTTCTACCATAATGCGTACCAAATGTCCGATTCTGTGGAGATAAATTTTACAGTATGTACCAAATGTCCGAATAAGCGTCGATAACTTGAGGCACCTTGACGGGTCATAACTCACCGACAGGGACTGAGGCAAGAAGCCGAGCCCCCCCTTGACAATCACAATCGCGTTATCTTTTGGTCATCTTTTGGTTATCTTTTTGCGATGATGATGGTGGCGCGTCGCGCGCGTGTAGTTTATCCTGGAGTGTTCGGACGCGGCGCGAGGAGCGCCGAAACGGCTGTCGTGTGTGCGCGCGTCGTTTCGTTACACGAGAGGGCGGTATCTACCGACGCCCGTCGCGCGCGTTGAGTTAAAAGATAAATTCGTCGTCGTCGGCGTCGACGCGGGGCGAAAAGCCGGATTTGACGCGGATGAGGCGCGCGTCGTCGCCGACGTCGTCTCGCTCTCGTTGCGCGCCGTCGCGCGAAACGTGAAACGCGGAGCGCGACCCGTCGTCGTAATCACCGCTCGAGCTGGAGCGCCACTCTGGGGCGGGCGGAGAGGAGGTGAAACGTTCCAATTTGGACGCGTCGTCAAAGTCGCCGTCGTCGAAGGAGCGCTCCGAGGCGAAGGAGCGCTCCGAGGCGAAAATGTTGACGTCGTTTTCGCGGTGCGCGATGAAATCGAGCGCCGTCGGTCGCGGGGCGAGATCGACGCTCGAACCCTCGAACGCTTCGTTCATAAAGGTGCGCGTGGCGCCGAACATGTCCGCCATGGTGTCTTGAATGTCGCCGTCAAAGGCGTCCCAGTACCACGTCATGAAAAAGTTCATGGCGACGCGCTTGGTGCGCAACATTCTTCGAAGCATCTCTCGGTGCATCTCTCGCTCTTCGACGACGGAGTACCACTTGTCAAAGGCGGCGCGGAGCGTCGAGCGGTTCATTCGAGCCATGATGTTCCCGGCGAGACGCTCTCGGTACGCCACTCTCTGATCGGTTTGCTTTCGCTCCTCGACGACGTCGAGCCAATGGGTAAAGGAAGACGCGAGCCTTCGGTTGCGCATTCGAGCGACGAAGCGACCGACGACGGTGCGTTGACGGCGCATCTCGACGGTTCTTTCGTTCCAAAGCGTGAAAGCTTGCGACAGACGCAATCGAAGCATGTGACTCACGACTTTACGCAGGCGAACCTTGACGTCGTACGATTCAGCCGCAAACTCTCGCCACCGGTTGAACGTCGCCGCCAAGTGTTTCTGCGTAATCGTGCGCAACACCTTGGTGAATACGGCGCGCTTACGCTTTTCATTTTCCATCACGTCATACCACTTGTTGATCGCCGCACTCACTTCACGGACGCGCATTCGAGTGACGAACCTCGACACGAGCGCCGCGTGACGCGCCTTCGACGTCACCAAGCCGCTCCACTGATAAAACGCCATCGACGCGAGACGATTCTGCGATCGCGTGATAACCTTTTGAATCTTGACTCGATTGATTTTCTGTGTCTGCGCGTGTTCGTGCCACGACAAAAAGGTTTTCGAAACCGCTCTATATCGATGCCGCATGATGAAGCCGCGCGCCTTGTTGCGATTCGCGATCGCCGTCTGGGCCTTGTCCAACCATCCGGCGAACGCTTTCGCCAGGTGCACGCGACGCATTCGTCCATTCATGATGTCGATGATCTTATCCAGACGATCCTCGTGCGCGGTGGAGAGATCGGCCCACGCGGAGAACGCGGCGTACATGCGTCTGCGCGCCATGCGCTTGAGCATCTGCGTCAAACGCGCGCGATCCCTCATGAGTTTTGCGACGTTGTCCGACCACAGACGGAAGTATCTCGATTCGGTGGCGCTTTGAATTTTCAAACAAACACCACGCAAAACCAAACGCTTCGTTTTCAAATCTAGCACGGCGTTGCGCCATCCGAAGAGAGACTCCTTCAGCAGACGCCGTTCGGTTCGTCGAACGAACCGCTGAACCACGAGATTCTCCTCCTTTTCAGTCTTTAATACTTTGTGCCACGCGCGCAGAGCCGCGCGCATCAAATTGGTGCGAAGCGGGTACAAGATCTTGTGCAAGAGTAACTCAGTGTTGGTCGAGAGGAAGCCTCCGGCAGCCACCTCCATCGTCGTCATAAGCGTCTCTCGCATCCAGTGCACTCCCTCGTGCTCGTCGTGTGCCGAATCGACGAGCATTTGCACGCGCGCGTGAGAGCTAGAACGCGTGCACAAGCACGCGTACGCGACGCCTCCATCGAAAGCTACGGCTAATATTTCCATCTCCTCGGGCGATCGCGCCTCGGATATGATTTCTCGTCGCTTGTATCGACACAAGCCAGCCTCCAGACCGGCGTCAAAGGCGTCACGGTGACCCTCTCGAATGTTTCCTCTTCGAGCGTTCGAGTAATCGCGAGCAAAGCTACCGCGATAGAACGCGCGCATGAAAGCCTGATGCACGTTCGACGCCATTCGTGACTTTTGAGCGAGAATGCGACGTCTCGCCGCAGATCTGCTGTCGCGAGATGCGTTCGCTGCGTCTTCACCCACGTCGTATGCGTACGTCAACGCCATGGCTTCCGGAACGGTGTCGGCGTTCATCCAGAGGTAGGTCTCGCGCATCTGAATCATTCTCGAGGCCACGGTGATACCTTCGTCGAACGCGTGGACCGCTTCGCCGTATTCAACGTCATCCGTGGGAATGTGTTTCAACACGGCTTCTCTCGCGAGGTTGATGGCGCCGATGGGATCGCTGAGCGCATCGCTGAGCTTGTACGTCGCCGCGTTCTCGGTCTCTTCACCGCAATCGAACGCCGCCTCAACGAGATCGACGCGCACGTCGGGCATTCTCTTGGCGTGCGCGACGACGCTACGACGAAGTTGATGCTGTTTCATCGAGCCTTGCATCTGATACCCGATGGTGAGCGCGTTGTTGAGATGCACGCCGATGCGCTGACTCGGAGCCACGCGCTTTTGGACGTCATCTCTGAGCTTGACACTTTTGACTTCGTTCGCCCACGTTCTGAACGCCACCGAGGCGTACCGATTGAGCACAGAACTATACACTCTTCGCGTTCTCTTCGACGTCGCCGCCGCCCAACGCCACACGGCGAGCGCATTCGTGAGCGATCTCTTCCTGTAGTCTCTATCTTGATACTTTGAAAACGCGAGTTCGATGGATTTACTCGCTACGATCGAACCGCTCTCGCGACGCCATTGTGTGAAACATCTTCTCACCAAGTTTACTTGCTGTAAACCTTTGAATCGGGCGACGATGGAATTAAGTCGTTCTTCGTCCAAATTTTCCAGCATTTTACCTCGAAGTTCGAGAGCTCGGCGCTGTTGCTTCAAGTCAGCCATCTTCTCGTTTCGATCTTCCACCTCTTTTGCCAAATTATCAACTTCTGATTGCGCGAATTCCCGCAAGCGATGGAGTTCGCTGAGCGCCCAGTCTCTGAGCTTGTCGTCAGACTCGTGAAGATCGTGAAGCTCTTGCTCTATGACACGACGAGCGGCGACTTCCTTCTCCAACGCAGCGACCCACTCTTTCATGAGAGCTCCACCCATGGCGTGCATCGCGTGTGGTTTAGCCGCACCAAAGTTAGATCTGTCGTGCCCCGTCGCTTCGCCGTCTCGCGTCAACCGAAATCGCTCGACGGTGCTGAGCGTGCGCACCGACCCGCCCGGCGTGCTCTGTCTCGACGTTCTGCCTCGATGCTCGTCTCGCACGGTGACGCGCGCGTCGTCGTCCGTACCCGTGTCCACGACGCATCCGAGTCGCACCACGGTCACTTTCAACTTGTACGCGTCCAGACGTCTGTGTCGCAGCGTCACCTCGCATCGAGTCCACGCGGCGTCGTTCAGGGCTCGCTTCGCCCCTTCGTCCAGAATCCACTCCTCCCACGTGCCAAAGTTCGCGCTCGCAAACCCCAATCGATGTCTCGCGTGTCTCGTCGCCTGCAACAGACGATCGTTTGCGTACGCGCATCGAAAGCCCACGAACCCGTTGTGCGTCAACACCTCCAACTGACACGCCTCTCGCTCTCTCAGCGCGTTCGCGCTCCCTTTCCCATCGCCCTCGGCATCGATCACGAATCGATACTTTCGCTGCCCGTCCCTCGCCTCGTCGATCTCGTCCACGCACACGTACGGATGCGATTCGTCCGGAGTCACGAAGGCGACGACGTCGCCCGGTTTGATCCCGACGCGCGCCTCCCCCCCTCGCTTGTAATCAATCTCCCTCGCCCCGATCTCCCCCCGCGTCTCCGTCACCATCGTCATCTGCGACCTCGTTGTCGTCTGACACTCGCTCGACGCTCGAGATCGCGACGTTCGCGAGCTCGCGTACGACCCGAGCGCCGCCAGCGCCTCGGCGTCCGTCCTCCTTCGCCGCCCGTCGTCGCGTCCATCCTCCTCCTCCTCCGCGCCTCGCGCGAGCGATCGTCGTGCGAACATGGTTTTCACGATTCACCACCCTCGACACGCGACGCGACGACGACGCGACGATGGACGATTAATCCGAGCCGAGCCGTCTTGGAATTCGAAATGCACGAGATCGATCGAATTCGCGCGCCGCGGTGCGAAGCGGTGCGACCGCGCGCGAATTCGATCGATTCGCTCGTTCGCGGCGACGCCCTCGCGCGTCGACGTCGTCCGTCGGACGCCCGTCCGCGCGCGCGTCTGTGGACCGCCGACGGACGACGTCGGTCGCTCGTCGACATCTTTCGAGGGAAATTGTGCGTGGGTGGTGGCCGTCTCGATAGATAAAAAGTATTTTGATGGTTTATTTGTGTGTTATAATAGAGGGTTTAGGGGTTGGTGTCGACGGGCGGGAAGACGACGCGGAGACGCGAGACGCGAGACGCGGAGACGCGGAGCGATGCGGTGAGAGAATGAATCCGTGAATTGATTGATAATGAAGAATGAAGAATGCGTGCGTCGCGCGCGTGTGGTGTTCGAGAGACGATCAGGCCATGGTTTCGTCGAAGGGATCGTACGTGCTCTTGCCGTCGTCGTCCAAGAGGTTGAGCGAACGGAGTCTGCGCTCTTGGTAGTACTCCAATTCGTCGAGGGAGGCGGCGAGGGAATCGAAGAAGCCGCCGACGTCGGTGAGGGTGGATTTCTCGGCGAGGCGAACGCGCGTGGCGATCTCTCGACGGATGGCGGTGGACTTGCTCGGAGCGTCGGCGACGCGTTGGGCGTGCGGGGTGGTTAAATACGTCCGCTCGTCATCCGTAGTGCGAGTGGCGAAGCGGGAGAGGGCGTCAGAAACGCCGAGGACGATGGATTCGCAGCACGCCGCTTCGTTCTCGCGAGAGAGCGGATCGGAGATGAGATTCCAGCAGTCTTGACGGAAGAGCGCCTCCAGCAAAAACGCATCCTGGCCTTGGCAGTTGAGCAAGCGGAGAAAGGTGCGAAGCTCGGGACTCGGGTTCTTGTACGCGCGAAGCGTGAACGTGGGATTTTCACCGAGACCGCACACATCGAGGACGTCGAGCTTGTCGTAATAGTTGACGTCGTCCTCGGGCACGGAGAGGGCGAGAGAGTACCCCGGACTGGGCGTCGCCGCGTCCACGAAACCGAAGTCCAGAGCAAAGGAGGAATCGATGCCTCCGGGAATGTAATTCACCCACAGCGGTTCTTTTTCTTTCAGGGCGCGATCGCAATCCACCCGCGCGGAGACGCCGTCGGCGCCGCCCGCATTGCCGAAGAAACCCGCCACGGCTCCCGCGACGCCGCCGTCTCCAACCTTCCACACCGATTCACTCAACGAGCTGTGATTGATGAGATCGATTCCCGGAACGAGCGCGATGTTGGCACCCTCGAGAGGGGCCATCGTTCGCGATCGCAAGATGCCGAACGCCCATCGAAAGCTCGATTCATCGAACGCCCCATCGACGTCGAAAATATCTGGATACTTGGCGAACAAACCGTCCCTCAACTCCTCGTACACCCCGCGCAGATACCCATCGTACCCGGCGGCGTTATCCAACAATTGCGTCCCTTGAATCTCCCCCAACTCCTCCGCCGACCAAAACAACGGCGCGTGCAGCGTCTCAGGAAGCGTCCCGACGTACGCCGCGAACGTCGACCTCGGCCCTCGCTCTCTCTCCTTCAACAGCGTCAACGCCAGCGTCGTCCACGTCGCCAATCCGAACGCCTCGTCCGTCAGCGCCCGACCCAATTCTGCGTCGCTCTTCCCTGTCTCCGGCGTCATCCACAGTTTTCTCGGCACGACGATCGCCCGCGCGCCCGACGACAGCGCCTCTCGCGCGCGCACGCCCCATCCCATATCCATCGCGTCCTCGTCCTCTCCGCTCGCCGACGCCTCGTACGGTTCCACCTTGGACACGTCCGCGCCGTTGGACTCGAGCCACGACCACAGGGCGTCGTACTCGGCCGCGGTGGCGCGCGCGAGCGTCGTCGTCGCGCGCGCGGGCGTCGTCGAGCGTCCGTGGGACGAGAGGGAACGGGGACGGCGCGACGCGGCGACGCGACGAGAGGCGACGCGATCGCGCGCGGCGGCGGCGGCGGTCGTCGTCGTCGTCGTCGTCGTCGTCATCGCGGCGCGCGCGCATCGCTCGAGCGACGCCATGGCGATCGGGACGCGCGACTGGTTTTGAAGCGATTAGTGCCGGTCGCGTCGCGAGTTCACGGCGCGCGAACGGCTCGATGGATCGCGCGCGCGGGCGAGGCGATTCCGCGTATTTCACCGATGGATACGAACCGCACGGCGACGCGTTCGCGCGCGAGAGCGAGACGAGACGCGATGGGGCGCGATTCGAGCGCAGAGGAAAAGATTTCGAACGGGCGACGGTGACGACGGTCCGAGACGCGACGACGACGGCCGCGACGACGGAGCGTCGATTTTCGGCGAGAGGAGTGAATTTTCCGGCGTCGAGGACCATCCTGTGGGACGACGAGGGCGCGGGCGAGGACGAGGATGACGGGACGGCGACGGCGAGCTCGAGCGGATGCGCGCCTCGCGTGCGCGTGCGCGGAGACGCGAGCGAGGCGATCGCGCGCGCGGTCGCTCGCGTGAGTGGAGGGGAGGAGGAGACGCGGGCGTTTGAAATCGTGCGCTCGCGCGGGAGAATCGAGCCGGGAACGATGGCGTTGGTCGGGAGGAGCGGCGACGCGAGGCGGACGACGGTTGAGGTGACGGCGTCGAGCGAGGAGGACGCCGAACATTACGCGGCTCTGGACGATGGGTGCGTGGAATTCACCGCGCGGTTGGTGCCGGAGGATCCGAACGGGGACGAGTATTCGGTGGCGTCGACGCTGCACGGCACCGCGTGGACGAACGAGGATGACATGCGGATGGAGTTTTACGAGGCGTGCGAGAGAGACTCGACGTTGTTTCCGGCCAATTATTGTCCCATGCGCGCGGTCGCGACGACGATGGAGAGCGGCGGCGCGCGTGCCCTGCGCGTGGTGTTCGCCGTCAACATGCCGTCGTGCGATTTCGAGCTGAGACCGATTCATCCGCTTCGCGTGGCGACAAACGAGACGTCGGTGGACGCGCTCGCGGCGGCGGCGAGCGGCGAGGACGGCGTCTCCACCGGATTCGTGACGCTCGATAGAACGCGTCGCGTCGTCTTCTTGGCCGAAAGCGCACGGGGCACGGACGATGAACCCCTGACCGGGGTGTGGATGCAAGGCATCGATCGCGCCGACGGTCCCGCGACTTGGGCGGCGTGCCTGCGGTTCGCGTGCTCGGATCGTCTGAGCAAGCTCACGCAGCGAGGAAAGTTTTTATTCGTCAGCCTGTTCGCCGGTGCGAGCTCGCCCGCGTTTTTCGAAGTCACTGCGACGCACTCGAGCGCACCGTTCGTGCCGTTCGGCGTCGACATGATCGTGAGACCCGGTGAGACGGCGGAGGCGCAAGCGACGCCCTTGGACGCGGGCGTCGTGCCCGCGTATTTCAAAGTGACTCCGGAGGAGTACGGCGCCGAACACTACGGCTTCGAGTACGGGGAAGGGTTCGTCTCGAGCGATAGTCGCGCGTACGACGACGAGGTGCACCCCGCAGAGGAGGAGGAGGAGGTGGAAGACGAAGAGGAGTTTGACGCCGACGAGGACGACGAGGAAAATCGAGAACGAAACGCTCGCATGGAGGCGTTACAACGCGAGATCGACTTTATCCGCGATAAAATCGCATCCATATCCCAAGAGGACTACGAATACGACGAGGAGGAGAACGTCGAACGTTTCGACGACGAGGATGAGGATGATGTGATTCGTCGTCGTCTCGACGACGACGAGCTTCCGAGCAGACGCGACGTCGTCGACGACGACGACGTCAGCGACGCGGTGCGGCGACTGGCGGACGAGTTGAACGCCGACATCCAACGATCGAAATTCGGCGCGAGCGATTCGAACGTCGAGACCGATCCCAGAGCGCGAGGTTACGTTCGTGTTCCCTCCGACGACGTCGACGCCGCGGCGCGCGAAGCGGCGATTCGAGAGACGGATGAAGAAATCTCGCGTCTGTTGGCGGCGAACGCGCTCGGCGGCGAACTCATCCGATCGCGCGCCGACGGCCCAACGCCGTTCTCCGTGGACGAGGTCGAGGAAGATCACTTCCCCAGGATAAAGTACGACGCCTCGCTCGCCGACCAAGACGACGAAGACCAAGACGCCGCCGACGCCGACGCCATCATCTCCAAATACCTCCCCTCGCTCGACCGAGCCGCGCTCGCGGACGACGACGAGCCTTAAAAATCAACGCACACACCACTCCTCCGACGACCCATCGCACCGTCCGTCCTCGTCCTCGTCTTCACCCTTTCGCCCCGTCCCGTCCCGTCCCGTCCCGCCCAGAGCCCGACAGTCCTCACATCCTCGCGCGCATGCGCACCGCTCGACCGACGCTCGCCTTGGCGCGCCATCCGCTCGAGACGCGCGCTCGACGTCGAACGAAACGCGTTCGATCGATCGAGACGCGCGCCGAGGACGACGACGACGACCGCGTCGAGCGCCGCGTCCAAGTGTGCGCGTCCAAGGAGTGCGCGCGCAGAGGCGCGCGCCGGACGTTGGAACGACTGCGCGCGAGCGCGGAGATGCTCGAGGGCGAGTCGAGAGTCGTCGTCGAGACGACGACGTGTCAATCGGAGTGCGGGAGCGGGCCGAACGTGAAAGTATTGCCGGAGGGGGTGGTGTTGAACGGCGTGCGAAGCGACGAGGACGCGGCGGCGGCGCTGCGGAGAACCGCCGAGTGAGACGCGGGGACGCGATGGCGACGACGACGACGGCGCGCGCGAACGCCATCGTGGAATTACTTCGAGAGCGTGGAACGAGCGATGTGAGGGCGTGGGCGACGTCGTACATGAAGGGAACGACGCCGTTTTTTGGGTGTAAGATGCCGACGACGCGCGCGTGCGTGCGGGAAGTCGTCGTGTCGGGCAGGAGCGGGACGAAAAAGCGCGGTCGGGATGGACCCTCGTACGTCGACGACGCGGTGTCGTTGTTGACGCACACGCACGGGGAGGCGAAACAGGCGGGGACTATTTTATTGTGCGAACACGAACCGGCGAGCACTCTGGCGACGATGGACACGCTGCGCAGACTCGAGCGAGAGGTTTTACGCGGACCGGAATACGTCAACGACTGGGCGGTGACGGACGCGTTCGCGACCAAGGTTTTGAAAAAGATGTGGAAACACAATCCGGCGCTCGCGCCTACGATTTTGGCGTGGTCTTGGGACGAGACGACGAGCCTGTGGCACAGACGATGCGGCGTCGTCGCCTTTGTCTCATACTGGAAGGAGAAGGAGAAAAACGTGAGCGCGTTACCGGATGATTTCGCGTTTAAACTCGTGGACGCGTGCGAAGCCAACCTCCTCGCCGCCCCTCGCGAGCGATTCGCACAGACCGGGACGGCGTGGGTGACGCGATACGCGTTGGCGTGTCGAGACGCCGACGTTCGCGAGCACGCTCTGCGCATGGTGACGAAACACGGCGCCGTGTGGACGACCGAGGCGAAAAAGTCGCTCGTCGAGCAACTGACGAGGGACCCGTCGACGACGACGCAAATTCTAGAATTAACATAGTGCGATCCAACGTATTTGTACAGTTTATCATTGCAAACGTTTAAAGCGCGCGAGCCCTCCTCTCTCGTCCCGTCGACATTCATCAATCAGGTGGAACATCGAAACATGCCCTTGATCCCCTCCGGATCCTGCACGAACCCGAGCGCGCGATAGAACGGCACGACGTCCTGATCCGCGAACAGCGTCACATTGGCCACGTCTCGACTCAAAATCGCTCGAATCATCTCTTGCACGAGTGCCTTGCCCAACCCTCTCCCTTGATACTCTGGGTCGACGATGATGTCCCACAGCGTCGCGTTGAACACGTGATCGCTCGTAGCCCTCGCGCATCCGAGCAAACGCCCGCTCGCCGTCTCCCCGATCGCTCCGGTCTCCGAATCCACCTCGCACTCGTACAGCGTCGCCAACATGAAGGAATTTTCCAACGCGCGTTTAATCTTCTCCCTCGGTCGTTCGGGCCACCCCACGCGCGCGCACATCCGCTCCACCTCGAGCACATCCACCGCCGCCGTCGTGCTGAACACGACCACCGTCTCTCGTCCATCGCTCTCGCGCGTCACCCTTCGAAGCGTCACGTCGTCCTTTTTATCGCGAACAAAAGGAAATCACGCGTCCCGTCGGTCAGTCGCGTCGTCGCGTGAGTCAAAACCTCCAGCCCCTCTCGAGTCTCGTTCGCGCTCGCGTCTCCGTCTCTCGCACCTCTCGCTCGCGCGCGTCGCGCGCGCTCGGATCAACGACGAACGCCGATCCCGATCGCGCCACCGCCGCCGCCCTCGCGCGCGCCGACGCGCCTCGACGACGTCGAGACGACGCGACGCTCGCGCCTCGAGGTGGTCGTCTCCCGTCGTCTTCGGCGGCGACCGACCTCGTCGAGGCGCGCGCGAGGGCGGACGCGACGCATCGCGTCGTCGCGGACGACGACGTCGGTCCCGCGCGCGCGGTCGCGGCGCGCATGTCGAGAGATGAGCGAATGATGATCGTCAGAGTGTGACGATGCACGGACGACGACGAATGACGGAAGATGCGCGCGAGGCGAGACGCGAGGCGAACGTCGAGCGCGTGCGAGCGTTTAACGCGCTTCAGGTGCGACGAAGCGAGACCGAGGGAACGCGAGAGAGAGAGAGACGAACGAGACGAACGAGATTATGAATGAATGTG
>MDTE01145018.1_pt1 | contig 19196 bp, 11 predicted proteins | sample 811231 | NCBI WGS metagenome assembly MDTE01 (sample SAMN05326651, study PRJNA326480) | marine metagenome | isolation source: seawater | place: Indian Ocean: Red Sea | collected 2010 | reverse complement strand
GGGCGTTCCGTCCGTTTGATCATCGACGGAAAGGCAGCGGGTTACGCCGTGCACGGTGGCGCCTCTAACGGCCAGATTACTTATCAAGGCGTTCCCAATTTCTCGATTGGGGCTCGCCACGTTGTCGACTCAGGGAACTTTTTCAAAGGTCACCTCGACGATGTCAAGTTGTTTGATGCGCCGCTCAATATGGTCCAGCTGCGTGCGGCGATGCAGACGCCCGTGCCGGATGAGTTCGCACGCGCTTTTCGCAACGGTTCGTTACCGCGATCGCTGGCAGCTGCGCTGCCGGAACAACAGACGCACATTGCCCAACTGCGGGCCGAGCTCAAAAAGCGGGAAGACACCTTTCATGCAGACTTTCCGCCGGAGGGGCCTTTGGCCATGGCCATCCAGGAAGGAGGTACACCCGACAGTCTGTTCCCCGGTTTCCAGGACGTGCCTGTCCACATCGGCGGTCGTTACGACCGTTTGGGGCAAGTTGTCCCACGTCGCATGCCGGTTTTCCTCGCCGGTTCAAACCAGCCAGCCATCGCCACGGGGAGTGGCAGGCGGGAACTAGCGCTGTGGGTTGCATCCAAGGACAACCCGCTGACCGCGCGGGTCATCGTCAATCGTGTCTGGCAACATCACTTCGGCCAGGGGTTGGTTCGCACACCCAATAACTTTGGCGTACTCGGCGACGTCCCCACCCACCCGCGCCTGCTTGACTGGCTCGCTCGCTGGTTCATTGACGAGGGGTGGTCTCTGAAAAAGCTACACCGCCTCATTGTGACATCGGCTACCTACCAGCAGTCGTCGCAGGTCACGCGAGCGGTGCGCGAACGCGATCCGGACAATCGCCTCCTGACAAGAATGCCGCTTCGCCGACTTGAGTCGGAACCCATACGGGATGCGATGCTCGCCGTTGCCGGGGACCTTGATCCGCAACCAGGCGGCCCCGCGGAAGCTGACAATGGCGTCCCACGAAGATCCCTCTACATTCAGACACGACGTTTCGACCGCAACGAGTACGCCATGTTGTTCGACTGCGCTAACCCGGAACAGTCAGTCGCCCAGCGGACGGTTTCGACCACAGCGCCGCAGGCGCTTTTCCTGCTGAACAATGCATTTGTGCTACGAAGAGCCACAGCTCTTGCCGCTCGTCTCGCGGCGGAAGTGCCGACGGACGGGCCCGCACGTATTCAACGCGCCTACGCCCTGCTGTTTGGCCGTAGCGCGTCCCTGCAAGAACTCGCCGTCGCAACGGACTTTCTCGCGGCAGCGCCCAACCGGGAACAGGGCTGGAGGGATTATGGGCAAGTCCTGCTGGCAAGTAACGAGTTTTTTCATGTGGAGTAGTTTTCTGCTCCTGGATACCAGACGGCTGTGTCTGGGAACAGTTTCGATCAACGGACGACGGCGGGCCTGCCACTGATGCCACACCAGCACAATTTACGACACCTGGCCTCCCGGCGAGACGTGCTTCAATCGGTCGGCGCTGGATTCGGCATGCTCGCGCTACATGGATTGGTTTCCGACACCACAGCGGCCGTCGTGCACCGGCGGACCACGAATCCGCTGGCCGAGTTACCAGCGCATCACCCTGCTACTGCAAAACGTTGCATCTTCATATATTTGCCGGGTGGCCCGTCGCAAATCGACTTGTTTGACCCCAAGCCGGAGGTCTCCAGACGCCACGGGCAGCCCCTGCCATTCCAGATGCCGACTCTGGTCCGCACGCGAACGAACAACCTGCATGGGACACCGTTTTCATTTCGGAAACACGGGCAGAGCGGGATCTCAGTCAGCGAGCTCTTGCCGAACCTTGCCGGCTGCGTAGATGACATCTGCGTCATCCGCTCGATGGTCGCGGATAACATCAATCACGGGGGCGCCGCGTTGCAGATGCACACCGGCGAACAGGCATTTTCGCGTCCATCCGTGGGATCCTGGGCAACATACGGACTCGGAAGCCAGAACGAAAACCTTCCCGGCTTTGTGGTGATCTCTCCCAAACCAACCTTCCAGAGCGGGCCTTTGTTTAGCTCCAGTTTCCTGCCTGCCGCTTACCAGGGCACGTTGATTCGCGATCTAAATAACCCGATTGCCGATCTCAAGAGTAAACCCCACTCGCAGCGACGGCAACGGGCGCAGATCGCGGCATTGCGGCGCCTTCACGAATTGCGCCGCGATCGCCTGGGCCACGTCGCGGCGCTCGACGCCCGGATCGCCTCGTTTGAGCTGGCATATCGCATGCAAGTTGAGGCCCCCGAGGCGTTCGAAATTGAACGCGAAAGCGCCCACACCCTAGAGCAATACGGCATCGGCACTCCTGAGACGGAACCGATCGGCAAACAACTACTGCTCGCTCGCCGACTGGCCGAAAGGGGCGTGCGGTTCATTCAGGTGTTCGACTCGTCGCGTGGGAATAATGCCTGGGACCATCACAATCAGATTTCCAGCAAACTTCCGGTCAACTGCCGACAGACCGATTTGCCGATCGCCGGATTCCTCCAAGATTTGAAACGCCGGGGATTGCTTGAGGAGACACTTGTCGTCTGGGGCGGCGAATTCGGACGCACTCCCACGGCAGAAGGTGCGGATGGGCGTGAACATCACCCGTTCGGTTTCACGATGTGGTTAGCTGGCGGCGGGATCAAGGGGGGACATGTCCATGGCTCGACCGATGATTTCGGTTGGCACGCGGTACGCAACAAAGTCCATATCCATGACCTGCATGCGACGATCCTGCATACGCTGGGGCTGAACCACGAGACCTTGACCTTTCGCTATGGCGGCCGCGACTACCGGCTGACGGACGTTTTCGGACGCGTCGTGCAGGAGATTCTGGCGTGACCGTGCGAGTCGAATCCAACAGTTTTTCACACCAGCCTTGCGGGCAATTGACTCGGTACTTTCCGTCCCAGCGGTACCGCTCCCCGCCCTGCCACAAGATCTTAGTCCTTTTCTACCTCGCCTTTGTCGGGTTGCACGTCAGCTATCGCAATGTGTCAGCCCAGGATCAAACCGGCCCGCCTCCACTGCGGTTACCCCCGGTACTCGTCCAACTGTTGGAACGCCGCTGCCACGCGTGTCATCGAGGAAATGCGCCAGCCGCTGGCCTCGATTTATCGAACCTGCCGGAAACGCTCGGACAACCCGACATTCGACAAAAATGGGAACGGATCCATGACCGAGTGACGGCGGGGGAGATGCCCCCCGACGGGCCCCCCCTGCCAGCAGCAGAACGGCACTTGTTCCGAGATGTTTTAGCGCCCCAGCTCAGGCTCGCCGATGCCGCAGCCATCGACAAGGTTGGACGCGGGACGCTCCGCAGGCTCACCCGTGATGAATTTGAAAACAACCTGCGTGACTTGCTGAAGTTGCCACATCTCGACGTCCGTGACATGCTTCCACCAGATCGGATCGAACAACAGTGTAACCGCGTGGCAGACGCCCTCGATTTTTCCCGTATTCAGCTGGCCGCTTATCTCGATGCCGCCGAGATGGCACTACGAGAGGCGATGGCATCGTCCGCTACGCCACCATCTGTGGTGTCGCAACGGTTTCAGGCCACCCAAATGTTTCAGGAGGCGGGGACGTTCGGGGGACGCGAGGCAATGTTCTACGCCAAAAATTCAGCGATGCTGCCGTTGTCCGCTGCTGAATTGGCGCGCTTACGTAAAACGGACGACCATGATCCTGATGTCGAACTGGCTATTTTTCGGTCCGCGTCATGGCCGTATTACGGGTACCCCTACGGTTTCACAGCTCCCGCATCTGGTCGTTACCGCGTGCGATTTTCCGCACGGTCCGTGCGGCAACTTCGTGACTTTCGGTTACGCCCAGCCCAGACCACCGTGCCTTTGACCTTCCGCGCCCGTCAGCCATCCGGACCTGATGTTTCGGGTGACGTGCGTGCCACGGGCGGCGTCCTTGATATCACACCCGTCGCGTCGACGTTCGAGACAACGTTACTGTTGAAAGCGGGTGAGACCTTTGAATACAGTTTGCTCGGTCTCCCTGTACCACGACCCATCAACCCCGTCAACGCGCCACTCTATTACGATTTCCCGCCCATGCCTGAAAAAGGCCACCCGGGCATCGCCTTTCAATGGCTAGAACTGGAGGGGCCCCTGGCCCCGGACCAGTGGCCGCCTCCCTCACACCAGGTTCTGTTCGGGAACCTGCCAATTCGCCCAGCGAAACAGAGCGGGTTGCCCGTTGAGATCATTGCCGCCGACTCCAGCAGGGAGGCGGAACAACTGCTGCGGCGTTTCCTGAAACGCGCTCAACGCCGACCGTTAGACGAGTCCGAGATTGGGCTTTACAGCACTCTGGTTGCCGACGAACTTCGCTCCGGGACCCCTCTCGCCGAGGCGCTGCTCACGGGCTATGCCGCTTTTCTGTGTTCACCTGCGTATCTCTATCTACAGCCTCCGCGCCCGTCCACGGAACGTCCACTTGACCAGCATTACGCGATTGCCCAGCGTCTGTCTCATTTCCTCAGCAGTGGTCCGCCGGATCCGGAGTTAATGGCGCTCGCGGCGGGCGGAAAACTTCTGCAGGCGGACATTCTCACGGCCCAGACGGATCGTCTCCTCACGCGAGGTGCGTTCAGTCGGTTTGTCAAGAACTTCACCGATAACTGGCTCGGGTTACGTCACCTGCGACGCGATACGGTGGACCGCCGGCTCTATCCTGAATATCGATTCGACGACTACCTGATCGAGTCGCTTGGACGTGAAACACGAGCGTTTTTTGGAGCCGTTTTGCGAGAGAATTTTCCGGTTCGCACGCTGGTGCAGTCGCCTTTTGTGATCGTGAACGACCGCCTCGCGCGCCACTACGACCTCCCGTCCGTTGCCGGCTCACGGATGCGACCAGTTCAGCTACCCATCACGTCGGTTCGCGGTGGCCTGCTTACCCAAGGGGCGGTCCTCAAGGTCACCGCCGATGGTCGAAGTACGTCACCTGTCCACCGTGGCGTATGGGTTCTTGACCGACTGTTAGGTACGCCCCCGCCACCTCCTCCTCCCGCTGTGCCCGCCATATCACCCGATTTACGTGGGTCAAGCTCCCTCCGCGAGCAGCTTGCGGCGCACCTTACGGACGCCCGCTGCGCCGTCTGCCATGCTGCCTTTGATCCTCTCGGAGTGGTGCTTGAGAATTTCGATGTCATGGGGGCTTGGCGGACGCGGTACCGATCCCTGGAGGCGGGCGAAGAAGTGACCGGCATTGATCGCGCTGGCCACGCGTATCGCTACTACGTCACGGACGGCGTTGACCCGCAGGCCAGGTTAGAGGACGGTACCAAACTGGACGGTATTCGCGAGCTGCAACAATATCTCGTGAAAGCAGAACGGCAACTTGCCAAGAATCTGCTGCAGCGGTTGACGCTTTATGCCACGGGTATTCATCCACGTTTTTCGGAGCGCCCCGTTGTCGAGAGGCTTCTCGACGCCAATGAGGCCGCGGAATATCGGACGCGTCACCTGCTACAAGCGTTGGTTCACAGTCGGATGTTCCTGGGAACGCGAGATTGAATATGCTTGAATGTGTTGCACCACGACACGGTCCCCCACTTCCTCGTCGCACCCTGCTGCGTGCAGCAGGCGTCGCCATTGCGTTGCCCTGGCTCGAGACGGTACACGGGCTCGCTGGCGGAACGCCAACCGAAGATCCAACAGCCAGACGGATGCTCCTGATTTCCAATAACCTGGGCGTCCTGCCGACCGGCTTCTTCCCCACGGACAACGGGCCCACTTACACACCCTCCCCCTACCTTGAACACCTCACCGAATTCCGTGAACAGTTCAGTGTCTTCAGTGGTCTCTCCCATCTATCATGTGCGGGTGGGCATTCCACCGAGAATTGTTTCCTCACCGGCGCGAAGCACCCGACGAGCAGTGGATTTCGCAACACCATTTCGCTCGATCAGTACGCCGCGCTCTACCTGGGCCCGTTCACGCGGTTTTCCAACCTGAATCTTGGTATCAACATCGACAAGGCCAACCGCAGTCTGTCATGGACTCCGGATGGCACGCTGCTTCCTGTCGAAGACAGCCCGGCGCGGCTGTTTCGGAAACTCTTTGTACAGGGTTCCCGGAAACATGTCGCCGCACAACTTACCCGCCTGGCGCGCCGCGGAAGTATCCTCGACACGATTGGCGCCAGTGCCCGCAATTTACACGGGGCACTCAGCCGTGCTGATCGGCGTCGCCTCGATCAATATTTGTCATCGATCCGGCAACTTGAGGACCGTCTGCACCAATCCGAAGCGTGGCGGCACCGCCCCAAACCCAGTCCGCAACAGCCAGAACCGAAAGACATTTCCGAAGCGGCGCGGCTCTTCGAGAAAACCCGGCAGATGCTTGACCTCGCCGTCCTGGCACTGCAAACCGACTCGACCCGGATCGTTACTCTGATGATTGACGCTTTCGCAACGCCAGCGTTTGACCTCGGTGCGGACGAGAGAACCACCATGGGTTACCATTCACTGAGTCACCATGGCCTGCGTGAGGATTATCTTTCCCAACTGACGAAAGCGGACATGCGTCAGATGGCCCTGCTGCGAGGGGTCTTGAAAACTTGCGCCACGACCACCATCGGCAACGGGTCCCTGCTAGATGCGACTATGATTCTTTACGGCAGCAACATGGGGGACGCCAACACACACGACAATTCGAATCTCCCCATCCTGCTCGCGGGTGGCGGGTTGCGACACGGCAGTCACCACGGATTTGATTCGCAACAGAATACGCCGCTCTGCAATCTGTATCTCACTATGTTACACCACATGGGGATCGCTACCGATCGGTTTGGCCCCAGTACTGGCACGCTCGCCAGCCTCCATTAACCAGCCTTGGCCTCCTCCTCTTCCCGTCCGTCCCCAATCAGGTCTGTTATGCAAGAAGCACCGCAACCCGACAGGCAGCCATCGCCCTGTGAACAGTATTCCGCTGACGTGCAGGCCTGTCTCGCGGCGGGCGATGATCAGCGGGCCGACGAGTTACTCGCCAACCTCGGCATCCCCGCCGATGAGCGCGCCGAAATGCTGCGCGCGTTGCAACGCAACCCTTGAGCGGACCGTGCCTGTGGGGTGACTTCCCGACAGTTCACTACTTCTTCGATTGCAGGTCGGGGAACTTCCAGGGCAGCGTGAAGGTTTCTTGCGGGTCCTCGTTGGCCTGCCGCAGGGTTGGCGAATACGTCCGAACGCGGATCTCGCTGGCGGCGACATCAATAGTGATGGTGCGCAACCAACCATCGCCGCCGTTCTCCAATCCCTGGTAGTCCGTTAGCATTTCGAGAACCTTGTGCCCGGCATCATTCACACTTGTCTGCCGAGCGACTCCCAGGACGTGTCCGCTAACCACAAAAAAGATGTTGGGTTGTTTTCGGATCAGCTTCTGCCACATTTGTTCACCACTGTTACCAGCAATTTTGTAGGCTTCCGGAGTATTTTTGTCTCGGCCATCCGGCCGCATGTAACAGTGTGTCGCAACGATCACGTGATGCGTGGGATGCTGGGCGGCGATCGATGCCGCCCATTGCAGAGCTTCGTCGCGTGGTGCGAACTCGAGATTGATCACCATAAACTTTCTTCCACCACCTTCGAAAAAGCAGTAGTTATTGTCATTCGTCTCGCCCAAATGGCCGCCGTACCATTTGCGGCTTGAGAACCGGGCCGGCGAAAAATACTTGTTATAGAGACTCGTATCTCGACCCATGACAATCATGTCATGGTTACCAGGTGCCACACTGTACGGCACCACACCGTCGAGCAGTCGCATCGCCAGGCTGGCGTTTTCCCATTCCGGCTCCTGCCCTGCAGTCTGGACAATATCACCGAGGTGAATGGCGAATTTAATATTGTCCTGCTTGAGCTGTTGCCGAATCCAGAGGGTTTGTGCAATGTAGGTTTCTGGGTATTTCTCAGAGTAGTTCTGCGTGTCGGGCAGCAGCACGACGCTGAATGGGTCCGCTCCGTGTAGCGCAGCCACCTGTGGACAAGCCAATACCACGGTGAGTAACAAAAGCAATCGTCTGGAGCACGTAACCATCGCCACCCTCTCCTGAAGAAATGAAAAAGGCCACAAAACTTTGGCGCGCGCCGACCGTGCAGCTTCCCGTGGGCAAATCCTGACGCGATCGGCGTCCACGCACCCGGGTTCAGACGCCATCTCCAACAAGCCAGACGGCCAACACCAGCCAGATTACCATGCTGGTCACGGCAAACAACACCCAGCAGGCTGACCATTTCCCGAGATCGCGACGGACCAGAAAACCATAGAGCAACGGAGCTAACGGGAAAAACGCCGCATTCAACAATCCCCAACGCGTGCCTTTCCGGAACCCCGCCAGGATTCCCCACAACCACCCTGATGCGTTCAGCAACAGTACGACCGGGAGGCCCAGAAAGAGGCCTATGCGAGGTCCCGTGAACCACTGCATCAACCCGGCGAATTCCTCGCCCTCATTACCCAAGGTGTCACCCGAGCGTTCGTGGGCAAGTTGCTCCCGTACCGACTCGTGGCGCTTGATGACAAAGAATTTCAGCGCATGGGGCTCGAACAGGCTGGGACTCTCGGCGATCGCTTTTTCGAACCGACCCGGAGCCTCTTTTCCATTTGCGCGAATAACGGGCCGTAAAATTGCGGCCACGCGATCGATTTCCGCATTGACTTTTTTCTGGGCGAAATGGGTATCCAGGTACTGCCTCAAATACGCGTGGTAAGTCTGCTTATAGCGGGAGATGGCGAGGATGCGTTCAATCAGGCGGTTCTTACTGGTCTGTGGCTCATCAATGCTCAGGTTGCGCCGTGTGGAAGGCGTTCCCTGCATTTCGAACGCGCCAAACGAAATATCCATATCCCACGGAAGAAAATGAAAACGATTCGAGGCGCTGTCCAGATAGACGTAATAGTTCTGGGCGCCACCCAGAAAACTATCCAGGTTACTGAGGAGTACGTTCATCGCCAGAAATCTCAAGAACTGGTCGACGTTGAGATATTCCTCGATCGCCGCCGCGAACGCGTCGTCATCTGCCTGGTGGAGCATCTTTGCGAAGGCGATCAGACGCTGCTGCTGGAGTTCGGTCGGCGTGGTTTTAGGAATGTAAGCGACTTCATAATCTGCCCAGTCCTCACCCAGATACCGGAAGACACCAAACGTACTCGGCTTGAGTAACATCCCATCTGCCTCGCCAAAACGATTCTTCAAGAAACGCTTGTCCACCTGCTCGACAATCGTATAGAGCCCTTGTGCCGCACGTTCCTTGAGCCCTGCGACCGTCAGATAGACCCGAGCGAAGTTGACCCGCGAGCAGGGTATCCCCACAGCCCGGAACAATTCGTACGACAGCGCCTCCCGCATCATGGAAGGGTCCGTCACCTGATTGTTGAGATTAAGCTTCCGAAGCCCGCGAAAAGAAGCACCGTTGCGATACTCGTTAAAGTCAATTTTAAAGGAGTATTTACCGGTTTTGTGGCCTACCACAAAGGTCCCATTGCCCTTGTAACGCAACCCTACGGACCGAATCGCCTCGCCATCGATGGTCACGTCGGCTTGCCCGTACTGGTGATCCACACCGAGGTATCCGGCCAAACCAGGGCGCGTGGATTTTTCGCTCCGGAAATTCCCCCCCCGAATCGCATCACCGATCAAATCACTAAAAGCACGCCCGACGGCAGCGTCGTCCAGGCGCGTCCCATCCGGTGGCTGCAGCTTCGCCCACTCCTCCGCGGAGATGTTCAGCTCCACGTCAATGACACGATCCAAACCGAACAACGTGTCAGCATCCTCGGTGGCAGCAGTTGCTGAAAGCCGGCCATCGCGGTCGGTGGTCACCGGGTTGCGCTCCTGTCCCACCCCATCGAGAGCGGGAACCAGGCAGCCGACCAGTGCCACGCAGATGCCCAGAATGCCAGCCCGGTGGCACTCCGAAACCGGCACCTTCCGGCAGGAATTGCCTTGCGTAGGACCAATGACGGGAGGGTTCATCCGATCATCCTCCCGCGCTGCCAATTTCCCGTCAAGCGACGGTCACCGAGCCGCCGCCTGCCAACGTCAAACGAAACGACGCGGGCCGGCCGAACGCCCGTCGCGTCAGCAAACTAAAGCGAAAGGGTTGCCACCAACTCGAGCAGATCCGCTGGAATGGGGCGATGGCTCGCAAACGTCCCCGGAAAGGGGGTCTCGCACAACTCCCCGCCAACCCGGCCCACCATCACACCAGAGCTTCCGGCTCCAATCGCTCGGATCGCCCAATGTCCTGACTGGCTCGCCAGTAAGCGGTCTTCCGGTGTCGGCGTGCCACCACGTTGCAGGTGTCCCAGAATCACCACGCGAGTTGAAAAGGGACAGCCTGCGTCCATCAGACGTGATTGCAACGCCGCCGCACTGCCCCCTTCATCTCCCTCCGCGACGACCATCATCACGGAAGACTTCCCGCGCTGCTGCAATGCCCGCAAATTCTCAACAATCTGCGCGATGTCCGTTTCGGTTTCTGGAAGACAGACCGTCTCAGCCCCCGCGCCAATTGCGGTGTGCACCGCAATGTATCCGCTATGCCTCCCCATCACTTCAACCAGGAACATGCGTTCATGGCTCTCAGCGGTGTCACGTATCTTGTCGACCGCCTCCACTGCGGTACTCACCGCCGTGGAAAAACCAATCGTGAAATCCGTCCCCTGGAGGTCGTTGTCAATCGTGCCGGGACAGCCAACGATCTGACCATCCCAGAATTGTGCCAATGCGACAGCCCCGTGAAACGTCCCATCGCCGCCAATCGGAATCAGCGCATCAATTTCATGCCGCTTAAGGATCTCGGCGGCTTGTTGTTGTCCCGCCGACGTTCGAAACATCTCACTTCGGCTGCTGCGCAAAAATGTTCCACCGTGTCGTGTCCAATCTGACACCGTCCGGAGTGTCATCTCCGTGCGACCATCCCGCGTGACGTAGAAGTCCTCTTCCAACAGACCCTGGTACCCCCGGCGGATACCGACAATCTGGTGTCCGTCCGCGATCCCCGCTCGAACCGTGGCCCGCACACACGCGTTCATTCCCGGCGCATCGCCTCCGCTGCAAAACACTCCGATCCGCATGACTATCCTCACCTGATCTTGGGCCGTGTGATCCTCAAAAAATGATACGCGCCACCGGCCTCTGCGGACAAGACAGATATCCAGGTCCTCGGGGCTGCACGGGTTCCGCGCCCGACACCCAACTGGTGTCGCTTTGCCACGAATGCTAACCTGCTGCAGGTTCGGCATAGCCGTGCTCCGCGGCTGCTGCCCCGGAAGCTCGTACTTACAGGCGCACTTCATGCCATACACGCCCACCCCACCCTTTCGACTTTCCCACTTACTGACTCGCCCGTGCGGTTTGAGGCCAGGCCGCCCGCGTCGATGGCGTTACAGTGCGTTTGCCAAGACCCTCCTTTTCGTGGTAGTAGGGCATGCCGCCGGTTTTGCCTTCCCCGAAGACCAACCGCGACACCGTGTGGCGATCGGCGTGCGGCAACTGTTTCTCGACGATGTGGGCATCGCACAGCGGCAGGGTCTCCAGCGGAGGCTGCATCGCCCGCACAAACGAGGCGCTGTCATTCGTAGCCCGGACCCCAAACAGACGGTGCAGACACGGACAGCGCCCGTTTGGGACCCAATCGCCAAACGTTACAAATTGTGGGTTATTGGGACCGACCAGAATCTCTGGGAAAGCCGTGACGCGCTCCACTGGGTGCCCGGCCCCGCGACCGACAAACACATCTCGATGGCCGTATACGATGCGCGTGACCCAGATCCGGCGAGACGCTTCAAGGCACCGATACTCAACCGCGGCTTCGCCGTTTCCGGCGACGGCGTCCACTGGAAAGACCTCAAAGTGTCGAAGATCGCCAGTTTTGATGAAGGGAATTTCAGTTACGCTCCAACCCCAGGCGTGTTTGTCCACACGGTGAAACGAAAGGGAACCTACGGCCGAGCGTTGGCACTAGCCAGCAGTCACAATTTCATTGATTGGGACGACATGGGAGTGGTTTTCCAGTCCGACGAACGCGATCAGGTCCTCGGACGTCAGCATATTGACGCCCGCTTTTTGGACACGGGGCTGAGTCACCCGCCGTACCGGGACCCAGCAGTCTACAACGTCGACGTTTACAATATGGGGGTGTTTCATTACGAGGGAGTCTACGTGGGCATCCCCGCCATGTACCACGCCACTGGTCCAGTACCGAACTATCCCAACACCGTCGGTTTCCATTTGCTCCAACTAGCGTTCAGTCGGGATCTCAAAGAGTGGCATCGCCTAGGCCACAGGGCGACCTGGATCGGACCATCCCGGCGCGGCTCTGGCGCCTATGACATGACACAAATTCTGCCACCGTCCGCGCCACTTATACGCGGTGACGAGCTCTGGTTTTATTACACGGGATTGAAATGGCGTGGTTCTTTCACCTATCAAGGCACGTTTCCGAACGGAACAATGATCCCCATCAGGGGTAAGGATCGTGACGGAGGCGCCATTTGTCTGGCCGTGCTGCGACGCGACGGATTCATTTCCCTTGACGCCGGGGAGGCGTCCGGCGTCCTGGAAACGGAACCGTTCATCCTGCCAGGGAAACAACTTTACTTGAATGCCGACGCCCATGACGGTGAAGTCCAAGCCACGTTGCTTGATACTTCAGGCCATTCACTAGCCACGTCCGAACCGATCACAGGCGATCAGCCACGAGCCCGAGTAGTCTGGAAAATAGGATCGAGTGCGGAGTATCTGGGCGACCCTGTGGTGTTGCGTTTGAAGCTTCGCAACGCCAGCGTCTATTCGTATTGGCTGGCCCCGTAACATGCCACCACCACGCAGGGTGCAATCGAGGGCAGGTTCCACCGCGATAAAAGGATGAATTCAGGAAAGGATCCGGTGCACGACTTCGCCACCGATATCGGTAAGCCGCTGGTCCCGGCCCTGAAACCGATACGTCAGTCGGGTATGGTCTATTCCCAGGCAGTGCAACACGGTGGCCTGTAAATCGTGGATGTGCACACCATCTTCGACGATGTTGTAGCCGTAATCGTCGGTCCGCCCGAGCGATGAGCCACCCCGTATACCGCCACCCGCTAACCACATACTGAAGCAGCGAGGATGATGGTCGCGGCCAAATTCAGGCACCAGTTCACCCTGGCAATACGTCGTGCGGCCGAATTCGCCACCCCAGACAATTAACGTATCTTCCAGCATGCCACGCCGCCTGAGATCCTCAATGAGCGCAGCGGTTGGGCGGTCGATGGTGCGGCACATTTCCGGCATGCGTGTCTTGATCTTATTGTGCATATCCCAGCCACGCTGATAAAGCTGCACAAACCGGACGCCCCTTTCCAGCAATCGGCGGGCAAGTAAACAGTTATTGGCATAGGAGACTTTGCCCGGCTCCGTTCCGTACTGTTCATGGATATGTTTGGGCTCGCGCCGGATATCCATCAATTCCGGCACGCTGGTCTGCATGCGCCCCGCCAACTCAAACGAGTCAATGCGTGCCTCAATCTCCGGGTCTCCCACGACATCGAGGCGACGCCGGTTCAGAGAGTTAATCCCCGCGATCAGCTCGTCCCGCTGCTGTTGGTTGATCCCTGCGGGATTCGACAAAAACAGCACCGGTTCACCCTGCGACAAAAATTGGACCCCTTGATGGCGGCTGGGAAGAAACCCACTGTGGTAATACCGTGAAATAACTGGCTGTCCCTTGCTCCCAGACAGCAGCACCACAAAGTCAGGAAGATTGCGATTTTCGCTACCTAACGCCCACGAGACCCATGACCCGATGCAGGGTCGACCGGCGCGGCCCGCACCGGTCTGTACCATGTTTACGGCCGGGTCGTGATTGATCGGCTCGCTGTGGATGGAACGCACAATCGCCAGTTCATCCGCCACTCTTCCCAGGTGGGGCAAATGCTCATTCATCACCTGGCCCGAATTCCCGTACTGTCGAAATCGCATCGGAGATGCGGCGACGAGCAGTTGCTTCTGGCCCCGGGTCATGGTGGTAATGCGCTGGCCCTGCCGAACTGACGGCGGCAGCTCCGAGCCGTTACGCACCTGCAAGTCAGGTTTTGGATCCCAGAGATCAAGATGTGACGGCCCCCCCGCCATAAAGAGAAACACTACGCGGCGCGCACGCGGCGCGAAATGGCGCACATCAGCCTCGCGATTTGGCCTGGCCCCGGCCGCTCGCTCTAGCAGGGACGGATTCAGCAAGCCGTTGACGCTTAATGCACCAAGGCCCCCGGCCGTTCGGGTAAGAAGTTCTCGCCGCTGAAGTCGATAATTTCTGGCAGGGTCACGCATTGCTGTGTTTTGCAGAAGCACTATGGCTGGAAAGAAGGATGATCAGAACCCTGTTCTAGTTCCGCGTGATCGTTTCATCAAGATTCAACAGGACGTTGGCCAGTGCGGTCCACGTGGCCAGTAATGGTATGTCTGCGGTAGCTTGGGGATAGGGACTATTCTGTTTGGTGAGGGCCTCTGCACCCTGCCGGTCATTTCGGAAGCGGGAAAGCTGCGCTTCGTGGAGCTGACGAAGCGTTTTCCATTCGGCATCATCGGGAAATCGTCCCAAGGCGACGTGATACGCATACCGTAGTCGGCTGTCTCGCGTGTCGCCTCCCTGTTGCAGCACGCGGCGTGCGAACCCTCGTGCTGATTCGACAAATGTCGGATCGTTGAGTGTCACCAGGGCCTGTAGGGGCGTATTGGTAATAGCTCGATTTGCGACACAAGTCTCGCGGCTTGGCGCGTCAAAAATCTGGAAACTCGGGTACATCGTTGTCCGTCGCCAGAAGGTGTACAGGCCGCGTCGGTAAAGCGCTGTGCCTTCGCTCTGTGGCCATTTCCAACGGCCCTTGTCACTGTAGTACCCGGCAGGCTGGAAAGGGTAGACGCTCGGTCCCCCAATGTCATCGTTCAGCAATCCGCCAATGGTCAAGGCGACGTCCCGTATCCCCTCGGCAGACAGGCGGAAGCGGGCCTGTCGTGCCAGCAAGCGGTTATAGGGATCTTTTTGTGCGACATCGGCTCGATAGAAGGATTGCTGTCGATATGCCGCCGACAAGACGATTTGTTTCTGAAGCGATTTCACATCCCAACCCGAGCGGACAAACTCAGTTGCGAGCCAATCCAACAGTTTGGGGTGTGAGGGGAAATCGCCGCGAACACCAAAATCCTCCATGGTAGCCACCAGCCCCACACCGAAGAGCTGTTTCCAGAGCCGGTTGACGGCAACACGCGCTACCAGCGGGTTCTGCGGGTCAACCAGCCAGTAGCCCAAACCAAGTCGATTTCTCGGTTTATCCCCCGGCAAAGGTGGAAAGATCGCCGGGACATCCGCCGTGACGCGTTCCCCACGATTCTCAAAATTGCCGCGCACGAGGACGAACGCCTCACGTGGTTCAGCCATTTCTGACATCACCATGGTCGTCGGAATGTCTTCCTCCAACGAAGCGATCGCCGCCGCAAGCTCGGTCCGTCGTTGATGCAACAGAGCAAACTCCTCCTGCGCAACACTCCAGCCGTACTCCACGAAGTAATCCCGTACCAATCGCCGTTGTTGTGGATTTCGTTCTGCCTCAGGCAGCCGAACCACCGACAGCACGTCGTCCGGCAAACCGGGTTCCTCCAGCGCAAGGATGTGCTGTTCCCAATCGTCACGTCCTAAGAAATGCGTCCTTTCGGAGGCGGCCGTCGTGATGACGCCGTCCGCTGGGCTGGCCGTCGGTTCGTCAACCGGCTCAACAAGCATCGCTGCTGCCACCCGATCCGCAATCGCAACTTCCAGGTCCCACACTTCGCGTTGCGTGTCGCGCAACAGCGCGCGTTGCTGGTTCGTGGGGAGTCTCAACAGGGGTGGCAACGCTATGTCATGACCGGTCGCGCCACGCTCGCCCTGAACACTATTGAAAAACGCATAAAACCGATAGAATTCTGCCTGCGTAAACGGGTCGTACTTGTGTTCGTGACATTGTGCGCATCCCAGTGTCACGCCGAGGAAGACGGTCGCTGTTGTGCTGGCACGTTCGACCGCATACGCGACCAGGAATTCTTCCGCGTCCGCCCCGCCTTCTTCGTTGTAAGTAGTGTTGCGATTGAAGCCACTGGCAATCGTCTGCGACGTTGTCGCCTCAGGCAACAAGTCACCAGCAATCTGTTCCAGTACAAAGCGATCGTAGGGCATGTTGGTATTGAAGGCGTTGATCACCCAGTCGCGGTATAACCACATCTGACGATCACTGTCGTTCTCATATCCGTTGGTATCCCCATAACGAGCTAAATCCAGCCAATCCTGAGCCATCCGTTCGCCATAATGCTGGGATGCGAGCACGCGATCAACAAGTCGCTCGTAGGCCCGCGGGCGACGATCTGCGAGGAACCGTTCGATTTCCCGCGGTGCAGGTGGCAACCCTGTCAGATCGAGCGACACGCGACGTATCAAGGATTCACGATCTGCTTCGCTCGAGGGGGCAAGGCCCGATGCTTCCAGTCGTGCCAGCACAAAACGATCGATGTCATTGCGTGCCCAGCTTGGCCGTTCATTCTCAGGAACCGGGGGCCGGACCGGACGCTGGTAAGACCAATGCACACCATAACGGGCACCTTCAGATACCCATTGAACGAGTAGTTCCTGTTCCGCAACCGTCAGTTTGACATGCGATGCGGGTGGCGGCATTTTCAGGTCTGGGTCGGATTCGAAAACCCTTGAAATCAGCGCACTCTCCGCCGGCTGCCCCGGTGTGACTACCGTCCCGTGTACGGCCTCGGCTTTGTCGAGTCGCAAATCTCCCTTGCGCTGCGCCGCGTCAGGGCCGTGGCAACGGAAACATTTCGAAGACAACACCGGAAGCACGTCCCGCGCGTAATCGATCGACGCGCCCGTATCCTCGGCGAGTGCAGCTAGACGCCCAGCACCGCACAACAAGCCTGCGATGATCAGCACCTGCAGTCGATTACGCAAACGTTGCTGGGTCGTCATGCTTCACACGCAAATTCAAAGACAGGATCACCAGAGGCAACCGGAGCGATACGCTCCGGATCTATTTTATCGACGACGCACTGTGGTTGTCCAGGAAACAGACGCCACCTCGCCCCGACGGTTCCCCACGATCCCTGCGGCATCCATTGGCTGCGGGCCACGTCGGCCCAGTCGCTCATCCACAGGGCCAACTAGTCCTGTGCACCCAAGCCTTTCTTACGGTTGGCGAACCCCCAATCCGTCGAATGGTACCGTATTGCTAACTCAGGTGTCTCCAGACGGCTGCCCTGTTGCACGTGCAAACTCTGTAGCATCCGGTCAAGGAGACCGGTCGTCAGCAGGGTTCGTTCCACCGGATACACCGCTTTGCCGGTCCGCAGCATCACTTCAATACCCCGCAAGAGTTGCCCAAAATGGCGAAAGGGGATGCCGGGCGTTTTCATCCAACAGGCCAACGGTTCTGGTACCGCGGCGCGCCGCACGGCAATCGCCAGTTGGCAGCTATAAAGTGGGGGCATCGGTCCAACCGCGCTTTGCATCATCGCGGCAGTTGCCGTCATGCCATCGGCGTATTCGATCAGGAAAAAGACCGTACTGTCCTGATCGATTTGCCCGTCCAGGCCGGCAGTACTTGCATCCAGCGTTCGCAGCGCCGCCTTCAACAGGTCGCGTGACCACTCGCCTCGCTTCTCTGCGGCAAAAATCTCAGCCCCCTTCAGAGCGCGTACCGCCTTGATCCCGGTCTCGCCACCGCGACGACGTTCGACGGTGCATTGCAACGCCTCCAACGCGTGGAACAGGTAGGACTCACTAGTACTGTGCCCCACGACGAGCGCATCCTTTACCTCTTCGCCGGCGGGCAACTCAACGGCGGGATAACGCCACGTCACGGGCAGCGAGGAACCTGCCATGAGCGGAATCTGAAGCTTTCGGGCCGTCTTGACCATGTGCGCCGCGTCTCCCCACCGATATCCGAGATGCTTGTCATTGAAGATCGGTACGTATTGTTTGACGCGCTGCATGGCAGCCACAATCTCATCAAAAAAACGACGTCTTGGATACTGCTGCTGTTTCGTGTCTGCCGTGACGGCATACCGGCCATGTTCCGCGATACTCAAGACACCAGCCACTGGAACGTGATCCTGGCCAAGTGTAACCGCCTCGTCGATCGTACGCGCGATTCGAAATCCATACTTCCGTGACAGCGCACGGGCCAGGTCATTCTCGTGAAACTGATCAACATACACGGAGACCAATTCGAGCCCCGGCCCGGGCCCTCCCTTCTGCAGCCAGCCTTCCAGAAGTTTGCCCAGGATGACATCGGCATGTGAAAACCGATGGTAGACGCTGATGGCAGCTGCCACGGGCAGTTTTTCGCGGGTCGCCTCACGGCCCACCAGCCAATCACCCTGGGGCAACGAGAGCGTGCCGGTGGCCACCAGTGCCTGGCTCGCCTGCCGTCGGTTCATCATCGGTTTCATGTGTGCGCCTCGCATCGTCAGGAACAAACAAAGTATAAATCAAGCTGACGCTTTCCGTGGGCACGAACCAGGAAAACAAAATGGAGCCGTGACTTCCATGCCGCAACGTTGCACCCGCCCCACCCGTGGCACACACACGTTGCCGGCCGTTTCTCGGTTCTGTTTCAGCCTAGCGGTAGCGTTGCTGGCCAGCATCTCTAACGGATGCCGCGAATCCGAATCGACGACCGTCGGCGAGGCCGAATCCGGTGCCGCGTGCCCCGTCAAGTCGAGCGACCAAGCGGTAACCAATTCAATCGGTATGGAGCTAGTCCATATCCCCGCTGGCGTTTTCCAGATGGGCACGTCGGCCGCTGCCGTTGACGTCCGAGCGGACGAGACAAGTCGCCATTACCCGTTCGTTTTATCTGGGTCGGTACGAGGTGACCCAGGCCGAATACGAACAGGTGTTTCCAGGGCGGAAGAGCTTTTTCCGATGGCCCGACGGCGGTGGTAAAACGCGTGTGAGACAGAGGGAGACTGCGCGTTTCCCGGCTGAACTCGTTAAATGGGTGGACGCGGTTGAGTTCTGCAAACGGCTCAGCGCGCGGCCAGAGGAGCGTGCGGCGGGTCGTTCCTACCGGTTGCCCACCGAAGCGGAGTGGGAATACGCCTGCCGTGCAGGGACCGACTCGGCCTTCCATTTTGGTGACTCTTTGAGTTCGACCCAGGCC
>MDTE01028488.1_pt1 | contig 19196 bp, 15 predicted proteins | sample 811231 | NCBI WGS metagenome assembly MDTE01 (sample SAMN05326651, study PRJNA326480) | marine metagenome | isolation source: seawater | place: Indian Ocean: Red Sea | collected 2010 | reverse complement strand
TCAAAGTTCCAGTCCTTGAAAGCATCACCGTCGTAAGGCATAACACCGAAGAAACTCCGTGGATCATCATCAAAGATAAGTGGAATAAAGCAACGGTCACCCTCCCACAAGGGAAGATCTGCCTTCGCTCTGACGGATGGGTCGACGCTGCATGCGTCAAGCAGCTGTTGTCTGGGAACCCACTCCAACGTTCCCTCATCATTGGAGGACTTGGGATGACCGTCCCAGTCGCGAACAAGAAAAATGAAGCCCAACCAATCTTCCCTTTTGGGGCCAAAGTCAGTCCATGTTATAACACCTCGAAGATCCATAGAAACTATGGTGATTTCAGCTTCCTCAAAAATCTCCCGACGTAAACCTGATAAGACGTGCTCACCGGGCTCAAGTTTCCCACCCAAACCGTTCACCTTCCCAAAGTGATCGTCATCTTCTCTCCTATCACGCCGTATAAGGAGAACCTCATCAGTACTGGAATCAAGAACGTAAGCCAATGTGCCAATTAATGGAGTTAACGCCATGACCATGGTTTAGCAGCAGAAAGAGACTACTGAAGGTATATGCGCTATTTGACCCAGACTCTTCCTCGTCTAAAGTTGCCAAATGGGGACAACAGACTACACCTGCGATGAAGAGGGAATAGCAACAATAACGATCAATAATCCAAACCGTCGTAACGCAATGAACTACCCGATGATAGAAGAACTCTATGAGAGCTTCACGATCGCGACGAACGAAGCGAGAGTCGTCATACTCACCGGAGCAGAAGACACATTCTGTTCCGGCATTGACCTTAATTTCCTTGAGAACATCCCCCCATCTGAACGAGGAATAAAGATCCCGACATATGACGAGGATGGTTGGTGGAACATTACCTCCTGCCCTCTCCCAGTCATCGCAGCAGTTGATGGAGCAGCCGTCGGCATGGGAGCTGAATGGACGAGTCACTGCGACATCCGAATCGCGACAACGCGGGCGCGGTTCTCATGGAATTTCTCCCATAGAGGACTAATTCCCGATACAGGAGCTGGAACATGGCTCCTCCCTCGCCAAATCGGAACACAAAATGCTCTCCAACTTCTCTACTCAGGAACGTGGTTGGACGCTCAGCGAGCATTGGAAATTGGGTATGTCTACAAGACAGTTGAACCCGACCTACTTCTCCCTACCGCAATTGAAGAAGCCAGAAGCTATCTTCTCGGAGCACCTTCATCCCACCGAATGACAAAGAAACTTCTATATAGCGGACTTTACCGTGACGTAGCTAAACACCAAGAAATCAGTCGACGAGCCCTATTGGAATGCTTTCAAAGCGACGACCACCAAGAAGGTTTAACCGCATTCACCGAAGGTCGCCCTCCAGATTTCAAACTATAGCCAATTGGGTTCACGTTTTTCTAGAGCCGCCTTCACCCCTTCAGCAAAGTCAGGATGATCCATAGATTCAAGCTCAGCTGCGAGACTTATCTCAAACAATGAAGCGAATTGAGTTTTAAGCCAATTGTTAACGGAGATCTTCGTTCCCCGAATAGCTACCTGAGGTCCGCTAGCAAGAGCAGAAGCCAGAGAGTGAGCTCTTTCCAGAACCTGATCCTCGGATACCAAGTGATTGATTAGACCGAGCCGCTCAGCATCCTCTGCATCTATCGTGGCGCCCATCATCATCAGTTCCTTTGCCCGATTGGGACCAACAAGCACCGTCCAGATGGCTAACCCACCGTCTCCAGGGACTAGACCAATATTGACGTGCGGATCTCCCCATCTTGCACTTGATGAGCAAACAACGATGTCACAAAGAAGCCCAATCGTTGCCCCCAAACCAATCGCATGCCCATTGATTGCACCGACCAAAGGCTTATCAAAGTCTAGAAGGTTGTAGATTAACCTGCGAGCTGAAGCCGGAGAGATACCTGAACCGCCCATCGGGTCAGCCGCTAGCCGCCGTTCCATATCTTTCAAGTCTCCACCGGCACAGAAAGCACGCCCAGCTCCTGTCAAAATAGCTGCCCTGACATCAGCATTTCTGCTCAAATCCTCCCAAACAATCTCCATTTCACTGTGGGACTCAGGGTGCAAACCATTCAAAACTTCAGGCCGATTAATAGTTACGCAGGCTACTCCATCAGCGATAGCAACATCCAGATGCTCATACTCCATAGGTTACGCCCCTCTCCGATGCCACGTTAGCGCTTCTCAAGGAGAAACAGGAATTCCCGATTGCCATCAAAATCCGTAATATACGTATCAGGAAAGGTAACAGTTCAGCCCAGCGACCATAATAGAAGTCATCAGTAGTTAAAATGAAAATATTCTTGAAAGTGCAAATCTTATGAAAATAGAACTAAAAAGATCTTTCTGCCGAATTTGCCACGCCGCTTGTCCCATTGATGTTGAATTCTCAAATGGGAAAGTGAAGAAGATACACGGAGTTGAAGATGACCCGCTATTTGAAGGTTATACATGTGTGAAAGGACGGCAGTTACCCGAACAGATCCATAGCCCAAGCCGAATCCGTTACCCCCTGAAAAAAATGCCAGATGGGCACTTCGAGGAGATTACCTCCCAACAGGCACTAGACGAAATAGCAGAACGCCTCGATCAGATCATCAATGACCATGGAGGAAGTGCAATAGCGACATACACCGGCACAGGTGGATATCAGAACGCACCATCAGACCCAGTGGCACGCGCTTTCCACAAAGCCATAGGGTCAATCAGCTACTACACATCCGTTACGATCGACCAGCCAATGAAACGAACGGCATCTATGCGAGCAGGAGTATGGGAAGCCGGCCCCCAGAATTTCTCAGAGATAGATGTACTACTCGCTGTTGGCTACAACCCAATGGTTTCCAGTTTCGCACCCTTCGGAGGCCTGCAGGGGACAAATCCCTTCACAACACTACGGAGGAGGAAAGAGAACGGTCTCAAACTTATAGTCGTTGACCCTAGACGGACAGAATTAGCCACCCAAGCAGATATTCATCTCCAAGTCCGTCCCGGCGAAGACCCGACCTTACTGGCATCTTTCCTGAATATCATTCTGAATCAAGGCTTGCATGATATTGAATTCTGTGAGAAATGGGTAGCACCGGATCATCTTGAGATACTTTCAGAAGCAGTAAAAGACTTTAGTCCTGAATACGCGGCGAACCGTTGCGACGTTCCACAGGATGACATTATCAAAGCTGCAACCTTATTCGCTCAAGGGCCAACGGGTACAGCCGGGACAGGGACAGGACCCTCTATGTCGCCATACCCAAGTCTCATGGAGCACCTAATTATCTGCTTGAACGTCGTGTGTGGACGCTGGCTCAGAGCAGGTGAGATAGCGGAATCACGCAGCCTCCTCCAACCTGAAATGCCTATACGGGCGCAGGTTCTAGGTCCTTTCGACCCACTGAAAGGGCCACGAAGCCGCTTCCGTGGGTTACGGGGGTATGGGGGTGAAATGCCGTGCACAACTCTTGCGCAAGAGATAACTTCGCCCGGCGAAGGTCAGATAAAGGCACTTATTTCCAATGGTGGTAACCCCGTAGCTGCATGGCCTGATCAGGCCCGAAGTTTGGAAGCCATGGAGACTCTAGAACTTCTAGTAGCCATTGATCACCGGATGACACAGACAGCCCAGTTCGCTGACTACATACTTCCTCCGCGACTAAGTCTTGAAAGGTCCGACGTCCCACCTTTTATGGACAGGTGGTTTCGCGCGCCATATGCCTGTTACACACCTGCGGTTATTGAAAACCCAGAAGGGGACCTGTTGAATGATTGGGAAGTCTATTGGGAAATAGCAGAGCGCCTCGGAGTTAAAATTGAATTACCAGGAGGAGCTATCACAAGTGGGCAAAGACCTTCCGATGATGAAGTACTTGAACTTATTTACGCGCGTTCTCTCGTCCCCTTTGACGAAATCCGGACAAAGAACGGACAGGTCCTTGACCATTTAAGGCAAGAAGTCAGAGCAGCAGATCCGCAAACTAGCAACCGATTCCACTTAGCCCTAGAAGACCACCTCAACGAATTAAAAGAGATAATCAGGCAAGAAACAGCTGCGGAGCGCATTATCGGATTTGATCCAAACGTTCATACATTCCGCCTCGTCAGTAGACGACTTAAAACTCATCTCAATTCACTTGGGGGAGAGTTATCAGCTCTCAATAAGAAAAATCCCACAAATTACGCATACATGAACCCCAAAGATATGGAAGCATTAGCGATCAGAGACGACGACCTGATAGTCATCACTTCACCGAGGTCGTCTCTTACTGGAGTCGCAAAATCGGCAGGAGATATACGGGAAGGGGTCATCTCAATGGCGCACTCATGGGGATCAGGGAGCCTAACCGACGAAAAAGTACGAGATGTAGGTGCTCCTACGAATCGGTTGATAGACGTAGAGAACGGCTTTGACCCAATCACCGGTCAAGCGATACAGAGCGCGATACCTGTCTCAGTGGAGCTACATAAAGAAGAATCTATTACGGTTTAATTATTGTCACAGGTCAACCGCTTGTCAGCTGATCAATGGTTTCACTGAATTCCACCACGGTCTCAGAGATGATCTCACTCACGGTTCGGATCTTGCTAATCCTTCCAGCAACTTGACCGCTTAACGCTATTGCCCCTTCCATATCGCCATTGAAATAAAGAGCTTGAGGATCTCCGAATTCGCCAAAGACGTTGTCTTGAGATTCTAGAAGTCGTTCCGAGCGAGTAGTACGCAAAGCTCTCAAAGCGGGTGAGTGTTTCTGGTTAAGGAACAAAGTGTCGGTCTCACGAGCTTCAATAATTGCCTGTTTCCAATTCTGATGGACCGGAGACTCCAAAGATGCAACCATTTGCGTACCCATCTGCACGCCTTCTGCGCCTAACGCAAAAGCCGCTGCCATGGTTCTCCCATCGTTGATTCCCCCAGCCGCAATGATCGGAACAGAAACGTGCTCGCGGATAAGGGGCAGCAAGACCATTGTTGAAACAGGAGTTGGGCTCTTGAATCCGCCACCTTCACCGCCCTCTACAACCAATCCGTCAACACCAGCGTCAACAGCTTTCTTGGCAGCGGCCAGAGTCGGAACAACGTGGTACACAGTCAATCCAGCTTCCTTAAGAATTCCGGTATACTTAGTTGGAGAGCCCGCTGAGGTTGTCACAAATTTCACACCTTGATCTATGACAAATTCAGCAATAGTTGGGTCTCTTACGAATGCCTGAGCAATGTTTACACCATAGGGGAGCGAGCGCTCGTTCATTACCCGCATCTCCTCTTTAACTGCGTCAAGCTCACCAGATGAGGTCTCAATAATCCCACATGCACCAGCCTCGGAAACAGCGCTCGCTAACTGAGATCGAGCTATCCACCCCATAGGTGCCTGAACAATAGGTATAGGAACTCCCAGATCTTTACTGACTTGATTATTAAAGAGAGGGTGTGGATAGTTCATTCGGAGTATCTCCTATTCCTAACGCACCTCTACACTTGCAGATCCGGAAGAGAGTTGCACACCCAGAAGGGGGAAAGAATTATAAGAGGAACTTCAATAGGTAATAGTGCGGAGATCTGATTTAGAATGCGTGCATGCTGCATACAGCACAATTTGAAAGCCCCATAGGAACCCTTGAAATCTGTGCCTCTGAAAGAGGGATCCGTTGGATAAGCCTTCCCGGAAGCGGTCCGAGACTTGGAAGGGAAAAGCAAAGTGTAGGAGACCGCGATCCCATACTTTGCCAAGCAGCAGAGGAGTTGTCAGAGTATTTTAAGGGGATCCGGAGATGCTTCAATGTCCTGTTAGATGCTCGGGGAACAGAATTCCAGTTGCAAGTGTGGATGTCACTGAAAGAAATCCCCTATGGGTCAACCAAATCCTACGCTGAGCAAGCATCGATCATCGGCCGACCTAAAGCTGCGCGAGCAGTAGGCGGCGCCAATGCCATGAATCCAATTCCCATCATCCTCCCATGCCATCGGGTTATAGGTTCCAATGGGGCGTTGACAGGCTATGCAGGAGGAACTGCGCAACTTCACCTCAAGGAGTACTTACTATCACTTGAGAAAGGGAACGCATAACCCATTCCTGTGAAAGCAGAGTAATTCTATTCAGAGGCATTTCAGGCTGGTATCTCATCAAGAACGTTTAACGCTCGCGCGATTTCTTCTGCAGTGTTGTAATGGACTAATGAAAGTCTCACAACGCCATCATCTGCGTCAAGGCCAATTGCTTCGACAAGCCTATGAGCATAGAAATTCCCATGGCCACAGGAAACTCCGGCGCTTATCAGCGACTCATAGATTTCCCTACTTGACCGTGACCGTGAATGAAAAGCAAGCGTAGGAGCTCGTACATTATGATCGGCAGAGTGGCTGCCAATTAAGCGGAAATCATCTCTAGATACAATGTAATTCACTAGAGGAGTCATGATTTCTTGCTCATGATTTCCGAAAAGTTCAAACACCCGAGTAATACGCTCTCGGAGAGGAATAGAGCCAGATTCACCAAAATGGTGACTGAAGATATCGTCATAGTAATCAACCACACCAGCACATGCGGCTATTGACGCATGGTCGGGTCCGGCAGGTGTCAAACGGTAAGTGGGCTTATCTTCGTTAAAGAAATGACCTTGATTGCTAATCAAATCAAGAATTCGGGAAGACGTATACATTAACCCGAGATGTGGTCCGTAGGTCTTGTAGGAACTATACAAATATACATCACAATCAAGTTGTTGAACGTCGATAGCGGCGTGAGGAGCGTAAGACACTCCATCAGCTACAAGAATCCCATCCACCTCATGAATAAGGGCTGCTAATTCTTGAATAGGATTTATCGTCGCAGCAAGGTTTGAAGCATGAGTCATTGCGAGAAGTCTGGTTCTATCAGTAATTAAACTAGCGGCTTCAGTTGCGTCAAGCATGCCTGTTTCGGGATCAACTCTCCATTCGGTGACATTGATACCAGTCGCTTCTAAACGACGCCATACCCCTATGTTGGCCTCATGGTCCTGGTTGGTGACGATAATCTCATCACCTTCTTGCCACATCGGACGTAAAGATTGCGCTAAGACATAGGTGTTCTGAGAGGTTGAAGGTCCGAAGTGTACTTCATTTTGATCAGCGTTAAACGTAGCTGGAAGAAGTTCTCTGGACCTGTCCATAGCGTCGCCTGCTTTTACGGAAGGCGTAAAGTCCCAATAAGGCTGGACTTTTGATTCCACATAGAAGTCATGAAGAAGTGACACAACCTGTCTCGGGACATAGCTCCCCCCAGCATTTTCAAGGTGCGCCCAACTCGCAGCCTCCTTTGATGAGAAAACTGGAAATTGCGATCGGACAAAGTCAAGATCAAGAGAAACCACAATACGAATCTATCTGCTCACGTTGAATTCAGCGCTAGTCGTTCTAGGAGAAAAACAAGAGTAACCTGCGTTCAATAGGTGGGAAAGATAATGACAGAGAATAAACCTTGCTGCGCTCCGCAGAACACAACAGAATTGCGGAATGATTTTAGTGTTAAAGAAAACGTTCAAAATAATTTCGAATCAGACTCTGTTTCGCTTCAGGGGGGCCGTTTCCTGATGGGAACAGATAATCCATTGGGTTACACCGAAGATGGCGAAGGCCCCCAGAGGGAAATAGAGGTTTCATCGTTTGCCATAGACCGATTCGCCGTGACCAATGGAAAGTTCGCAACTTTCATTGAGGAAACAGGTTATGAAACCGAAGCAGAACTAATCGGCTGGTCTTTCGTGTTTGGCGGACTTCTCCCAGACGATTTTGAGGACACTAGGGGAGTGCAGGCTGCTCCTTGGTGGCGTCAAGTGTTTGAAGCGAATTGGCGTTCTCCTGAAGGCCCACATTCAGTTATCGATGACAGGCTAGATCATCCAGTCGTGCATGTCTCTTGGAATGATGCTATGGCTTATGCGCAATGGTCTGGTGCGAGACTTCCAACTGAAGCAGAATGGGAATTCGCAGCCCACGGCGGAAATGGTTTCACATACCCTTGGGGGGACGATTTGGAACCTAACGGTAAGCATCTTATGAATGTCTGGCAAGGATCTTTCCCTGATCAGAATTTGATTGACGATGGCTGGTATGGAACTGCTCCTGTCGGAACGTATCCGGGAAACGGTTTCGGCATTGGGGAGATGACAGGGAATGTTTGGGAGTGGTGCCAAGACTGGTTCACAACACAGCACAATAACCAGAGAATTAACCCCATGGGCCCAGAAAATGGCGAAGCAAAGGTTATAAAAGGGGGCTCGTACCTTTGCCACGCTTCCTACTGCAATAGGTATAGGATCGCTGCCCGAAGTTCAACTACTCCGGTCAGCGCTATGGGTCATCTTGGCTTTAGAACCGTTAGGGATCTGGAATAGGGTCAAGAGAGTCCGCAGCTTCAATTTCCTCTCTAGTCACACCAAGCAAAAACAGAACAGCGTCAAGATAAGGCACACGCAAACTAGTATTCGCGGCGTCCCGGACGACCGGTTTAGCGTTAAACGCTATCCCTAACCCTGCTTCGCTAAGCATGTCTAGATCATTCGCCCCATCGCCGACCGCCACAGTCTGTTCAATCGGAACACCTTCTACTTCAGCGATTTCACGAAGAAAATCCGCTTTTGCTCGACGATCAATCAAAGGTCCGATGAGTTTCCCAGTTAGATGACCATTTATTACCTCAAGACAATTAGCACGGCCATGTTGTATGCCAAGCTCTCGTTGCAATCTCTCGGTGAATATAGAGAAACCACCACTGACAATAGCGGTCGTATATCCGAGTCTTCCTAGAGTCCTACAAAACGTTCTGGCTCCCGGTGTGAGTGTGAGTTCATGCCATGCCCGTTCTACTGCTAACTCATCTAACCCTTCAAGAAGAGCAACTCTTTGGCGCAAAGCCTGCACAAAATCTACTTCCCCTCTCATAGCAAGGGAAGTGATTCGGGAGACTTCATTTTGGCAACCGGCTTGAGCAGCTAGCAGGTCAATCACCTCATCCTGAATGAGCGTAGAGTCGACATCAAGTACAACCAGACGCTTAGCTCTCCTGCTTAGGTTCAGCGGTTGTATGGCAACATCCATTCCCTGAAGAGTCGAAGCGATGTTCAAAAGATTCTCCCGAATACTTACAATGTCGCCCCCGCTCACAGAAAGTTCGTAGCTCATTACCGGATATCGCGATAAACGCACAATCCTGTCAATGTTTCCGTTTCCCTTAGTAATCGCTACAGTCGCCGCGTTAAGTTCTTCCGGAGAGAGATCTTCACCGATAAGCGTTATCACAAAAGGCTGTGTGTACTCGGTTGGTGTATCTTCAACCTCTTCCACATCAATTTGTAAACCCCGTTTAAAGCCGAAGAGCAGAAGATCCTTCAGAACATCATCGCCTTGCTCAACTTCTATTAATACGTCAAGGGTGAGACGACGACGGACCACTATCTGCTCTATGTCCCGGACAACAGCATCCATTCCTGCGAGCACACCAAATAACTCAGCAGAAATCCCCAATTGATCAGGTCCTGAAACCCGAACCAGAACTGTCTGCATTTCGCCCATTCCCCGACATTACTCAGTTAATACTAAAGTAAGGAGACAGAGAATCTTTTATGAGCCTAGGGAAGCGGATAGAGCCACTCGCTACCTATATGACAAATATGTGAACTATTAGTGAAGATTCCTTGTCAATTTCTCTAGATGGAGTGAATGCCTAATCATTTATTAACAATTCATTGAATGATTTCTTTCATTTAGATGTAGGGTGATGGGATATCAACGGCCGGTAGGCGACGTTTACCGCGATAGAGATATCCGTTGATATGGGAGGAAAATAATGATCCAGAAGAGCAAGCTTATAAAGCTTCTCGCGGTTCTATTTGCGTTTACTCTCGTTGCTGCAGCTTGTGGTGGCGATGATGACAGCGGCGATAGCTCCGCAAGTAGCAGTGACGAAGTCACATTAACAGCTGAAGGTGGGAGCCTTCTAGATACTGTGAAGGAACGTGGAACCCTCAATTGTGGTGTTTCCGGCGCAGCAGTAGCTTTCTCAACGCTTGATCCTGAAGGCAACATGGTAGGTTTCGATGCCGACTTCTGTCGTGCAGTGGCCGCCGCTGTCTTGGGTGATGCAAACGCTGTTAACTTCGTATCACTTACCGCAGCTGAACGCTTCACCGCTGTTCAGTCAGGGGACGTAGACGTTCTCATGCGAAACACAACTTGGACCCAAAGCCGTGACACAGATGTTGGCATGGACTTCGGGCCAACAACATACTACGACGGTCAACAACTTATGGGTAAAGCCGCTGACGGCTTCTCCGGTTCAAGTACCGTTGCAGACCTAGATGGTGCAACCGTATGTACCAACGCTGGTACAACAACTGAAAAGAATATCGGTGATGCTGCAGAAGCAGCAGGCGTAGCAATCAACCTTCAAACCTATGAAGACTTTGATATCGTCACCGACAATTTTATCTCAGGTGCATGTGACATCATTACCACTGATGGTTCTGGCCTTGTTGGTCGAAAGGCACAACAGCAGCCAGATGGCGAAGAATGGGTAATTTTCCCAGGTGCTCCAATTTCTAAAGAGCCACTTGGGCCTACCTACGGTCAGAATGACAGTGCATGGGCAGATGCAGTTAACTGGACTGTCTACGCAACCATCATTGCATCAGAAAAGGGAATCAACTCTGGTAATGCGGGAAGCGTTGTTGGAAACGATGCATTTGATGCTGAAGCACAACGACTTATGGGCGGTGAAGGTGAACTTCAATCTCTCATGGGACTTTCAGCTGATGCGTTCCAAAACGTCATCTCACAAGTTGGTAACTACGACGAGATTTACTCTCGTAACTTGAACCCAGTCGGGCTAACCCGTGCTGGTTCATCCAATGCTTCTTGGACAGACGGTGGACTAATTTATGCTCCACCTGCACGATAAGTAGCGGATAAAAAACTAAACGAACGGTCCCGGGGCAGATTAATTTCGCTCCGGGACCATTCAGTTTTCGAGCAGCAAGCCGAGGGCTTCACCCTCGGTTTGTTTCCGTATTAATATCTAATCCGTGGGGATAATGAAGAAATGGCAGGGGGGTAAACGGTGAGCCAAACGACGGAGGCTACGTCTACTAACTATCACCACCAGAAACCACCGTTTTACCGCGACGCGACAGTTGTGAAATGGCTTTTCCAACTAGGAGCCCTTGCTTTGGTTGTCTTTGCACTGTGGTTTTTATCTAGCCAAGCTAGGGATAACCTTTCAGCCAGAAATATTTCAACTGGTTTTGATTTTCTCAGCATAGACCCAGGAATAAACCTCTCTGAAGGTATCGATACGCGCCCAGCGACCGGAGGTCGCGCCCTTTGGGTAGGTATGGTAAACACAATCCGCCTTGCCGTAGCAGGAATTTTCTTCGCGACAGTCATCGGTTTATTTATTGGACTCGCCAGACTTTCAAATAACTGGGTAGTGAACAAGCTCGGGTCAGTATTTGTTGAAACACTCCGGAACATACCGCTTCTTGTGCAAATACTTCTCTACGGAGCGATCCTTGCTAATTTAGGAGATCTCCAATTCGATTCAGGTTGGGACAACTGGGTAATTTGGTCGAATAAGGGTTTGTCCGTACCCCGCGTATTTATCGCCGATGGATTCTACCAGTGGGCCGTCTTCATGATTATCGGCGTGGTCGCTGCACGGTGGGCGTACAGGCAACGCTCTAAACTTCATGATGAAACGGGTCAAGACACTTACCCATGGCTGGCCTCATTAGCAGTTCTAGCCGTCTTCGCTTCGATCGGGTGGTTTATTCATCCTATTTTTGGGTGGGTAGGTAGCATCTTCGGAGTCATCAGTGACGGTATTTCCGAGATTCCGGAAGAAGTGCTCCAATTCGTGATATCAGCTGTAGCGGTTTTCGTTGCTACCAACTGGATAAGAGGGTTTCTCAAATCTCGGAGGACGCCAGGAGGGGCGGCCCAGCTAACTGACGATGACAAATTTAGAATGATCTTCGCAGGGGTAGGAGCTGGCCTCACTATTTTGGTTGTATTCGTCGTCTGGCCCGGCTTGTCAAGCTGGGTGATCAATTCATCAAGTGATTTATTCGGAGTCCTCGAAAATAAATTCGGTGATGGTCGTACTGGCGGACCATTTGGGGTCGACCGACCTGAAGTTATTAAGCCGGGCAAATTTGAGAAGTACGGACCTTCAGGTCTCACAATGTCACTGGGTTTCGCTGCGGTCTTCTTCGGGGTCGTCCTGTATACAGCAGCTTTCATAGCTGAGATCGTCAGAGGAGGTATTCTCGCTGTCCCCAAGGGGCAGATAGAAGCAGCGAATTCTCTTGGGATGAAACGCTCAGCAGCTTTACGAACAGTTATTCTTCCACAAGCGCTCCGTGTGATTATGCCCCCACTAGGAAACCAATACCTGAACTTAACAAAGAACACCTCGCTAGCTATAGCTGTGGGCTTCAGCGACCTTGTTCAGGTCGGGCAGACCGTTGGGAATCAGACAGGTAAAAACCTTTCAGTTTTCGCTATCTGGATGCTTTTCTATCTTGCCTGCTCGCTGACAATTTCAGTAGCGGTGAACTTTTTTAATGTTCGCCTGAAAATAGTGGAGCGCTGAGATGGACGAATCAATAGTTATAGAAACTGAATCTCGTCCTGAAGAGATTACGAGCACTCCACGTGAGTGGATTCGGAACAACCTTTTCTCAAACATACCCAACACCATACTCACAATCATTTTCGGTGCTTTCACCATCTATGCCATTAAGGGCCTGTTGGGGTTCATTCTCAGCGGGGAACGGCGCTGGGAAGCGGTAGCTACCAATATGCGGTTGCTTATGGCTCAAGGCTATCCAGCGGAACAATTTGTTAGAGTTTGGTTCACCCTCGGTTGCTTAATGGCGCTTACCGGCCTCTCACTAGCGGTATGGGGTGCCAAAGGTCGACTTGCAAGTAAAAAAATTGCAATCTGGATAATGAACACTGGTGTGGGACTTGGCCTCTTCGCGGTACTTGCCCCGATATCTGGATCTTCAAGGCTCGGTTGGGTAATAGCTGCATTGATTTTCCTGACTTCAGGAATGGGTTTGTGGTTCGCACTCAAGGGGCGCGGGAAACTGCCTACAAGTGCAGTTTCTAGCGTATGGTTTTCGTTCGGCTTCCTCGGGATACTGGTCTTGAGTTTATGGGTAGTGCCGTTTGGACACTACGCATTCGTTAAAGGGGAATTGGTGGCAGAAACCGGGCGTACGGTGGCTATGAGCACCAAGCTTCCTTTTACCATCATGTGGTTGATACTTATAGCCACATACCTCATAGGGACACAAATACGTGAGTTCATCGCAGTAAGTCGCATAAAGCCACTCCTCATGGGACTTTGGCTGCTCTCCCCGTTCGTTTTGAACTGGATCGTACTAAGAGATCCAGATTTTGACTATGGACACATCGCTTCTACGGATATACCTATTGCGCTCTTCTTCATACTTGTTGGAGGAGCAATCTTATTTGCACTCTCAAAACCAGCCTTAGGTGAGATAGGACGTATCGCAGCCATAGTGCTCTTAGTTTTCGCTGTCTTCAATTGGGTTGCTGCCTTCTTCGGCTGGTACTCAATGCTGCAAAAAGTCAGAATAAGTTTTGTTCTTCTCGCTTTAGCAGCTTTAATTGCCCAGAACTTTGCATCAGATAAGAAAACCCGATTTCGTTTCGTAGCAGCGTGGACCACTCTAATAGTAATCTCACACTGGTTAATCACAGCTGTAAACTCACCGTCTACTCTCAAGCTCCAAGGCCCAACTTATCTCGGTGGTTTCTCGCTCACATTATTTGTAGCTATTCTGACGCTTCTCCTCAGCTTCCCACTTGGCGTCCTGCTCGCTCTCGGTCGGACCTCATCCATGCCGATAGCCCGCGTTCTTTGTACAGGCTATATCGAGTCAATTCGAGGTGTGCCACTCATTACCATCCTCTTCTTTTTCTCAAACATTCTTCCACTCTTCCTTCCACAGGGCATGGAAATCGCAGAATTAGCGGCAATAGTAACTGGGTACACCCTATTCAGCGCGGCTTATCTAGCCGAAAACGTCCGAGGTGGATTGCAATCGGTTATGCGGGGGCAATACGAGGCTGCAGACGCTATTGGGCTGACTACAAGTCAACGAACCGGATTTATCGTATTGCCACAAGCTCTGCGGGTATCTATCCCCCCTCTCGTCGGTCAGGCAATAGGGGTATTCAAGGAAACATCACTCGTCGCCATAATCGGAGCATACGATATTCTCCGAATAGCGAACTCTGTTGTTCCAGCACAAACAGAATTCCTTGGGGTGAAAAGAGAAGGACTCCTGCTTGTTTCAGTCGTATATTTCATCGTGGCCTTCTCCATGTCAAAATACAGTCGCAGACTTGAGGAACGCGTCGGGTTAGGTGAACGATGATCAACCAGTGCATTAAGCTAACTAGTAGCGCAATAAAGAGAGGTAGCGCAGTATGAACACCGAAGGAACAAATGGTAACCGATCCGACATGATCGTTTGCGAGAATGTTGACAAGTGGTTTGGCGATTTCCAAGCATTGAAAGGGGTTACAGCAACCATTGCTGAACAGGAAGTCGTTGTCGTATTAGGACCATCTGGCTCTGGGAAATCAACTTGGATTCGATGCATCAATCGTCTTGAAGCACATCAGAAAGGCACAATCGTCGTTGATGGTGTTGAGCTCACGAATGATCTGAGAAACATAGAAAAAATCCGGTCAGAAGTGGGAATGGTTTTTCAGCAATTTAACCTTTTCCCCCACCTCACAGTTCTCGACAATGTTACTCTCGCACCGAAGTGGGTTCGAAAAATGCCTAAAGCGGCAGCCGAGGAAAGGGCCGAAGACCTACTGGAGATGGTGGGAATCCCTGAACAAGCAGCTAAGTATCCTGGCCAACTATCAGGAGGGCAACAACAACGTGTTGCCATAGCCCGAGCTCTCGCCATGGAACCACGAATTATGCTATTTGATGAGCCGACCTCAGCACTTGACCCAGAAATGATCAAAGAAGTTCTGGACGTAATGAAGGATTTGGCGCATGGAGGAATGACAATGATGGTTGTTACTCATGAAATGGGATTTGCCCGTGAAGTTGCCGACAGGATCATCTTTATGGAAGAGGGAGAAATAGTTGAGGTTGGTACTCCCGAACACTTCTTCACCAACCCAACAGAGGACAGAACCAAACTTTTCCTTAGTCAAATTCTGTAATTAATAAGGTTACAAAATAATGTGAGTGGCTTTATAAGGAGCTAAACTCTGTACCACTAAAAACAAAATAATTTTGTAGCGGTTCCGAAGTCCGGTTTGATTCCGGCACTGTCCCGCAACGGTAAATTCGCATTGATTCTGTGAATAAGTCCGGTCGAGTCCGCGGCAAAACGAACATTCTCGAGGTAAGACAAGTTCGTTGCTGGGTACCCAGCCGGAAGTCATTCGAGGGAGGGTACCCAATGAAAATATGTAACAGGCTATTTGCATTAGGTGTAATTGTATTTCTCTTCTCTTTAGCAGCGGGCTGTTCAAGTTCTGAACCCCAAGTAATCACCAGTGGTCAAAAAGCTGATGCACACAGCAGCAGCCAGCTGGAAGAGCCGACGGTAGAAGCATTTCCGGTTGCGCTGCAGACCGCCACTGGGGAACTTGTTTTAAAGGCGCAACCAGTGAGAATTTTGTCACTGTCTCCCACTGCAACAGAAATCCTCTTCGCCATAGGTGCTGGGGATCAAGTCTTTGCCGTAGATAATCAATCAAATTACCCGCCAGAAGCCCCAACTTCAGATATCTCAGGATGGTCACCAAATTTGGAAGCAATTCTTGCTTTGGAGCCTGATCTTGTTGTGCATTCCTATCTTCCTGAAGACATAGAGCAGGGGCTAGCAAACGTAGGGATACCCTCGCTAACGCAGTTTTCGGCTGTAACGCTCGAAGATACCTACCAGCAAATAATTCAACTTGGACAAGCAACGGGAAATAGTGAAGAAGCTGCGAGAAAAACTCAGGAGATGAGGCAGAGAATCGATGAACTGGTTACACGTGCTAGCGATTTCAACTCATTAACGTTCTACCACGAATTGGATCAGACGTATTATTCGGTGACGTCAACGACGTTTATTGGACAGGTTTACGCAATGGTTGGTCTAAGCAACATAGCAGATGCGGCAGATGAAGCAGGGTCCGGGTACCCCCAACTATCAGAAGAGTACATACTCTCGCAAGACCCTGACCTGATTTTTTTAGCTGACACTAAGTGCTGCGGTCAAAGCGTTGAAACCGTTTCAGAGAGAAACGGTTGGAGTGCTCTTACCGCTGTGAACGAAGGAAAAGTAATTGAATTGGACGATGATATAGCTTCACGATGGGGACCGCGTGTTGCAGATTTCTTTGAAGCTGTTGTCGTTGCTATGGAGCAAATTGAATAACTATTTGAACGAAGAGGGGGTTGCCCCAGCTCAACTAACTCCAAAGTTAGTTGCCGGGGCCTTCCTGATACTTCTATGCTCAGCTCTGCTAAGCCTGTTATTTGGACCTGTGTCTATTCGCCCAGACCGAATCTTTCTTGAGATTCTTGACAGAATCCCTGGAATTTCTGTCGACTCAGGCCTATCAAAGGTCGAAGCAGCCATTGTATGGGATGTTCGCTTACCTCGAATTGTGCTCGGCTTAATAGTCGGCGGTCTTCTTGCTATGGCTGGTGCTTCATATCAAGGCGTATTTAGAAACCCATTAGCTGATCCCTATTTGTTGGGGGTCGCGGCTGGTGCCGGGCTTGGAGCTACTGTAGCTATCGTTTCGGGTGCTTCTAACGGGAGCGGGATCTTTGATGCTCTTCCAATCGCAGCTTTCCTTGGATCAGCGATTGCGGTGGGAATCACATTAGCTGTGGGAGGTGCTGTTGGCCGGTCAACGAGTACCGCCAGTCTGTTGTTAGCCGGTGTGGCCGTTGCATCTTTATTCACTGCTATTCAGACATATATCCAACAGCGAGAATCGGCGACCTTAAGACAAGTCTATAGCTGGATACTCGGGCGCTTGAGCACTAGTGGATGGGACGAAGTGATCCTGATTCTTCCTTATGCTTTGCTTTCGGTGTCAGTTATGCTTGCTATGAAAGGAGCTCTAGATGTTTTGGCAGTCGGGGAGGAGGAAGCACTTTCCCTAGGGCTCCGCCCTGAAAGAGTTCGATGGATTGTCATAGCAGCAGCTTCTCTCGCTTCCGCTTCCGCCGTTGCTGTAAGTGGCCTAATCGCTTTTGTCGGTATTATTGTTCCACATGCTGTTCGTCTGGTCGTTGGAGCTTCTAATCGGCTAGTTGTCCCTTTGTCTTTCCTTATAGGAGCTGCTTTTTTAATGCTTACGGACCTTCTTGCAAGGACCATTCAGTCTCCTGCCGAGCTTCCAATTGGAGTAGTTACAGCATTTTTTGGAGCGCCCTTTTTTCTATTTATCTTAAGAAGGAGATCCGACGGTGTTATCTAGATTAGAAGAGCCCTCCGGTGTCCTAGATCTGGAATCAGTGACAGTTGTCTTGGGGGGAAAGAAAGTTGTTGATTCTGTTTCCCTTAACATTGAATCCGGAGACTGGCTTTCCATCATCGGACCCAATGGCTCAGGAAAGTCAAGTTTCCTCAGGGCTGTAGCTGGCCTCGTCAAATCAACTGGGGTTATCTCATTTGAAGGGAAAGAGATTACTGGTTTAGCGCCAAAGATGCGATCTCGTGTCGTATCAATCGTTCCTCAAACTCCTTTGGTTCCTCCTCGGATGCGTGTTATAGACTACGTCCTGCTTGGGAGAACTCCGTACCTCGGTCGAGGGTTCCAGCCAACTCTCGAAGATGTAAATCTAGCTAACGAAATACTGAAGGATTTGGATCTTGCTGATGTGGCCTCGCGTTATGTGACTGACATGTCCGGCGGTGAACGTCAACGCGTGATCATAGCTCGAGCGTTAATCCAACAACCCAAAGTATTACTTCTTGACGAGCCGACCACAGCCTTAGATTTAGGGCACCAACAGGAGGTGCTGGAGTTGGTTGACCTTCAGAGGCGTACCCTCGGCCTTACCGTTTTAAGCGCATTTCATGATCTGACTCTTGCAGCACAGTACGGGACTTCCATGGCGCTGTTTGTGGAAGGCAGAGTCGCTCACTCAGGAACAGCTTCAGAGATCATTACAGAAGAATCACTAAGTGAAATCTATGGAGCCAACATTACGATCCTTCAGGACGGTTCTTCAATAAGTGTTCTCCCTAAACGTCGGCAGTGAATTGTAAACCGTCCAAACTGAAATTAGAGCAACGTGTGCCTATAGAATGAAATCTTGAGAGTCATACACGTTGATGCAAAGGTGGGGTGCTAGAGCTATGGCCGAAGTTACTGAAACACAAGTAAAGACCGAAATCACAGACTGGATTGAAACGAACTGGGACCCCGAACTAACAGTTGCGGAATGGTGGCAGTTAATGGCTGATGCTCGGTTCTCTCACACGATGCTTCCCGAGGAAGCTGGAGGTAGAGGGTGGAGTAGGTCAATGCACCATGTCGTACTAAGCGTAATTGCCGAAAAAAATGTACTTGGACCACCCACAGGTTTAGGCATGATGCTGGCTGCGCCAACTATTGCTGCACATGGAACCCAGAATCAGATAGCGGAGTTTGTCCCCAGCATTCTGAACGGGCAACATGCATGGTGTCAACTCTTCTCCGAACCAGGAGCAGGTTCAGATTTAGCTGGATTGCAATGTAAGGCGGAGAAAGATGGCGACGAGTGGATCATTAACGGCCAAAAGGTGTGGACTTCAGGAGGCCAGCTTGCGGATATGGGTATGCTTATTGCTCGAACAGATCCTGAATTGCCGAAACATCAGGGGATTTCATATTTTGCATTCAATATGAATCAAAAAGGCGTGGAAGTGCGACCCCTAACTGAAATGACTGGTAGAGCCTTGTTCAACGAGGTATTTATAACTGAAGGACGTGTTTCTGACCGGAGTCTCATCGGAGGGAAGTCAAATGGATGGAGAGTAGCGAATGCAACCCTTATGTTTGAGCGCTCGCACCTTGGTAGTGGAACAATACCCGTTCCTACTGCAGCAGCAGGTTCTATCGCTGGGCAATTAGATAGAAAAGTTGGCAGCTATGTATCTAAAGG
>MDTE01124666.1_pt1 | contig 19198 bp, 14 predicted proteins | sample 811231 | NCBI WGS metagenome assembly MDTE01 (sample SAMN05326651, study PRJNA326480) | marine metagenome | isolation source: seawater | place: Indian Ocean: Red Sea | collected 2010 | reverse complement strand
CTCTTGTTGTGTATCATCACTTGCATGGGTGATTTGCCCAGGTAAAGGAGGAGGAGGCATTGATGCTACGAATGAGTCAAACTTTTCCTTTTGTTCTCTTTCTTCTTTTCTCTTTATTCTTCGGTCCAAACGCAGAGATCCTTCTCCAGATTGAGATTTTTGTTCTAGTGATTCTGCAAGATTAATTGTATCAGATGAGGAAATGTCAACCGTAACTTCCTCCATTTCGATTTCGATTTCTTCATTTGGAATATCTTCTTCAGGATCGATGAGTAATTCAATATCATCTTCATCTGAGGTATTGATTAAAATGTCCTCAGTCAGAGGCAAATTTTCTTTTCTTGATTTTCTAAGCGTTCTTACTACTCCTATTAGGATGATGAGCACGGAAAATAAAGCAACACCGAAAAATGCTAATTTTGTTTCAGTTGAATCTCCAGGCATGGATTCAATTAACACATCAAAGAAATTGTCTTTATCCGCTGTAGTTACTTCTTTTTCAAGAGAAACAATCGGCACCAAACTTATGCCTCCTGCAGGAGATACGAGAACCATCACTCCATCTGTTTTTGTTTTTCCAGCCGAAAACAAGTAGCCATACTCCAAGGCATTTGAAAACGAAAATTCAGAATCTTGTTCAAAAACATACAGTGCATACTTAGTCAAAGGACCATATACGCCTACTTCGTCATAAAATAATTGCACAGAGGTATCTGTTTCTACTAAGGTCACTGTGGTGACTCCGGGTGATTTGACTCTTTGCGGATTTTTTAGACTCCAGGATTGGTCAGTCACGGCAGTAACCACTTTACTTTCTTTACCATAATCCTCAATCCAAGCAGCAATGATGACATCCTCATCATCTATGGTTCCTATTTTCATAGATTGCCCAGAGGCATTATCTCCGACTGCATAGAGGAAATTCCAAGAATTGGAGTTGAGATAACCATGTGCATAAAACATTCCAGTACGGTCTAATCCAGTGACATCATCTCGCATTTCTTGATAGAGTATGTGGATATAATTCACTCCAATCCCCACGGCAAGTGGGTTACCCTCTTGCGGCTTTATGTCGATATTTGAAACAACATCATCTGTCAGCACCCATGAATTTTCGATGTCAGGACTAGAGCTTGAGTAGAGGAAGATGCTTGTTACGTCAAGCCATGATCCGCTTGTTGCAATATCTCTATGGTAAGCCGCAATCACAACCTCTCCGTCTTTCTCATCCAAAGAAAATCCCCAATACTTGCCCTCAGATTGTTTGATGGCTTGTAGATGTGATTGAATTGGGCTAATATCACCGGATACTCCAATTGAAGCGATTCCAATATCTGAAAGGATATACCCACTTGCATCGGTTATCCCCTTTGACCAAACCATTTGAGCACGACCATCTTCACGGTCCGTAACTGCAAATTCGCCAGTCCAATCAGATTCAATCAAAGTATCAGATGGCATGGCTAATGCTCCAGAAATTGTACGTGCATGAAGTTCCCCATTTCGCGTAGTGAAGAGGATTGAGCCTCGCTCGAGCGAAATGAAATCCACAACATATTCATCATCAGACAATGTTGTTTCAATACCCGCACCTACATCATAGAGGTCACAAATAATACCAAACCTCAGTTCAGAGTGCTCAGATGTAACACCGTTTCCGGATAGCAATATTCGGTAATCAATACCTCCAACACCACCGGTTTTGTCGCTAAAGGTAACCTTTGCGTATCCACTGGATGTGTTCGATCCTGGTATGACGCTAATTGATTGGTTTTCAATAATCGTAAAACCACTCTCCTCGCTCCATCTTTGCAGTTGAACGCCAATATCAGTGGCTGCTGTTTGGCCAAGATTATCAATTCTAACTGAGATGGAGAATGCTGTCTCAGGAGTTGGGATTTCAGATTGTACAGTAACTGCGCCGCTAAGGAATTGTAACATTGGTGTGAATGGCCTCTCTTTGATGGTGATATCAAATGAGTATGTGTTGTCAGTTGTGTCTATTTCTCCCTCTATGCCCTTATTCGGGTCAATGAGAATATTCACAGTTTGCTTACCACTTTCTGTTGCCCACCACCATAGGCTCATCGAAGTTGATTCTCCTGATTTGATTGAGGGTATGATGCCTTCCTGAGGGTAGGTGTCTGATGCTTCGCCAGGTGCGTCAATTTTTACAAACACATCTCTTGCAGTAGCGTCTCCTGTATTGGCAACATTGAACCGTATTTCCAAGATGGTTCCTGCAACAACATCGAGAGCGGGTAGTGCTCCATCCATGACTTCAACCGTTCCTTGGAAGGAAAGAGCAGGTGCAGGAGGCTGGTTATCGACGATATATGTCCGTGTCATTGCCTCGGATTTGATTCCTGATTTATTGATCATCCGAACACTCATCTTGTGAGTGCCATCGTTGACACTTGTCGAGTCCCAGCTAAAACTCCATTCCTGAGCACCAGATTCCAACTCAGGTAGTTCAGCAGCGAGATTCCAGTCGCCATTATCTACCTTGTATTGAAGAATATCATGCTCGATACCTTCTACTGTGCCAGAAAATGTAACACTTCCATCAATTGATGAACCAGAAGAAGGTGTTGAGATGGAGGTTTGCATTCTACCGATATATGTAAAAACGTAACCTTGGGTTGATGATGTGACAATCTCACCGCTTTGGCTTGATTCAACAGCCATGGCATAGATAAGGGTATAATCCTCCTGAGCATTTCTCCATTCATCTTTGATTTTTACGTCCAGATACCAGTCCTCTCTATCTCCTCCAGCTGCGGTCCAATCCATGAGCGAAATTCTCTCGCCTTCATTGTCAACTTGCTCTATGGAGATAAACACGTCATCGAATTCATCTGGAGCCTCATCGATTATTTTTCCTGAGATTCTTATTGTTTCATCCACCAAAAGCCAAGATGCATTTGTGGGCGATAATATCTCAGTGAAGTATTTTGTTTCGTTATCAGGATCGGGATCAACGACAACTCCATCTCCGCCTCCATACAGAGGTGTACATTTTCTATCAAGCACTGTGTCTACTGCACAAGAAGCGTCCGCAAGTCCGAATCCCCATTTGTGATTCCATCGATTTGAAACATCTGGTTCAGATGCTTGCCCGTCCACTCCTTCTCGAACTTCGCTAGAATTTCTCAGAATATCTTTTATTTCCTGGGGAGTTAAACTGTCATCGGCTTGGAGCATCAGTGCAACAATCCCCGAAACCAATGGGGTTGACATTGATGTTCCATCTTTTGAATCGTATTCATCATTGGCCATATCTCTTGGCTGTCCGGGGAAACCGGTGGTCCCAGGTGCATAGGATGCGGACATGATTCCAGAACCATAAGAAACAATATCTGGCTTGAGTTCATCCCACTCATCATCATCTCCATCATCATCTCTCGGTCCCCAATTTGAATAAGAGGCGATGGAATCATCTGTCCGATTAATCGAGTCTCGGTCGGTAACTGCTCCAACAGTAATCGCACCGTCGGCACTTGCTGGTGATCCGACTCTCTGCCTTCCGTCATTGCCGATAGCGATTACACAAACCACTCCATTTTCGGTGGCATTATTCACGAGTCTTGCTTGATTGCTCGTTCCGTTATCGCCAGTGTCATCTCCTCCGATTGGACTTCCAATGGAACCGAAACTCATCTGAGCAATTTGGATGCCTCTCGCACTGTCACTTCCATCCCATTCACGGTCTCGATTGTTGATAACCCATTGAATTCCTGCTTCAGAATAAGCTGAGTTGGTTCCTCCGGTATCGGTGAGGACTTTTACATCAACCAGGTAAGCACCTGGTGCTACACCTGTGTGAACTCTAGAAGCATCACCAGTTCCCAAGGCAATTCCCGCAACGTGAGTGCCGTGGCTCTGCCCATCATCAGGATCTTGGTTGCCGCTTTGATCTGAAGCAGTGCTGGTAGCATCGAAACCTCCTAACCATTTTTGATCATCATAACTGTTAGCATCAAGGTTCGGGTCGTCATCTTTGTCATCAAAATCATTCAGAGAACGATGTTCATTATCAACTCCGCTATCCAGTACTGCAATGACGATGTCCTCTCCGGTATATCCTCTGTCGTGAAGAGTGCCAGTGTATACTTCAGATTCTCTTGCTCGTGCTGCTCTTGCCGCAACGTCCATGAGAGGTACCATCACATTTTGCATTTCGACAACCACGACTTGGGGAAGTTGCCAAATCTCGATTAATGCAGAAACGGGAACCTTGTCAATCGATATGGCATCAGTTGAGTCATATGCCAAGAACCATGCCTGCTCTTCAGCCCATCCATGTTTGCGCAAAATAGATTTCAAAACTTCTATGTCTTCTCCAGTAGGGTGCCATGCGAAATCAACGACAATAGCAACGGTTTTTCTTCCGTCTGCACCGATAATTGCAGTTGGTGAGATGGACTCCTCTCCATGAAGAATCCATTGAAGGCGGTCATCCATTCCATTGAAATCGCGGTCCGGCCCGTAGGCATACCACCAACCATACTCTTCTGAAGCCGGTCTTTCTCCGCGGTCAATATCCCTGTCAGGTACGAGACATAGATGTTCTCCACAGTCGAGTGGTGGTACATTTTCTACAATTTTTGGAACCGTTCCTTCGTCCGTCTCAATATAGATGCCAGCGGATGTATCGGCGATTATGAGGAGGACGAATAATCCAATTGCTCGTAATCTCATGTCCTCCCCCAAATTCATGGGTGGTCAATATTGTCATGAATGTTCTGTTTCTGTGTACAGATTTATGGCCAATGTAGATGCGAAGTAGAGGTTTGACAACGAACTCTGTAGTTTTTGACAATAAGCGGCCCTTGGCAGACTGGACAGCTTGTTTGCTCAGTTAATTCTTCCATCCATGCTTGTCTGGTCTCCTTTTGGTCTCCCTCTTCGTACAATTTCTCCATGATGTGTGCTACATTCTCAAAAGGATGTTCTGAGGGTAAGTCCTTCAAAGGACCAAATTTTTCTGAAGTCTCCCCTGGGGGAACTGGTCCATTTTTTGCAACGGTGTTCAAACAAGCATATGCAAAAGCAAATCCACCCAAATGCGCCAGATGTCCAACATGACTTGGTTGAGACAAACCGAGTGTCTGATAGGTTCTCACTATTTCCAAACCAAAGTAAATCAAAGCGATAAGGGAGACTGGCCAAGGACGAATGATAATCAGTGGAAAATAGACTTCATCTTTTGGCCAGCCAGCTAAATATGCTCCGAGAATACCAAAAGCGGCACCACTGGCACCAAGCGCAGGAGTATTTGTTCCCAAATTAGCGATTGACCAGCATAAAGATCCACCTAGCAAACCAATGACATAAATTACCAACCATCTCGAACGACCCATACGTTGCTCGAGTGGTATACCAACCAATGCGATAATAACGATATTCGAGAGAACATGCATCGGGGTTGAATGGAGAAACCCACTCGTAAATAAGGTGAATATATTGAGATCAAAGAGGTTATTCGGTCTCATCCATAACAAATCAATAATGATGATATTCCCGCTAAACAACCAAATCAGTTGGACAATGTAGCCAAATAACAGTCCGAGTACTAGACCTAGGGAAACAAGTGCATTTTCTTTCCAAGCCCAGAATATCGGTCCAAAAGTTGCTCCTACCCACGCCAAAAGGAGAAGGAACATCCATCCGTCCATGTTCACCCGAAGGGGCGTGGCTTTGAAGCCAATGCGGTTATTGGACCATCCATGGGGGAGTTGTTGAAGGTCTCTGGTTTGGACGTTCAACGAGGTCGAAAAGAAGTACTCAAAGGCTTTGACTTGGAAATCTCGCCCGGTGAATTGGTGATTATCTCTGGAGAAAATGGTTCTGGTAAATCGACGCTTATCGAAGCCGTTGCTGGAATTATTCCACCTCAATCAGGAAGTATTCATATTCACGGCAAGCTGCTAGCAGATGGGCATGGTCGTCGTTCAAGACCTGAGCATCTTTTCGGATTATGCCTTCAAGCAGACGGATTCACTGGTGATGAAATCCTTTCACAGCGATTACAAGATGTCGCCAGATTATACGGAAAGACATTTGAAACTCAGGATTTGTTAAATGAATGGAATATTGGCCATCGTTCAAACGACTTATTGACAACACTTTCAAAGGGTCAGAAAAGAAAAGTTGCTTTTCTTTCAAGCATTGTTCCTGCGCTCATACAAGATAAACCGACTTTGATTCTTTTAGATGAACCAGATGCAGGCTTGGATGCAATGAGTGTCGAAAAATTAGCAGATACTTTGACAAATCTTAGGGCTTCTAATCATGGTATTTTGATGGCAACTCATCATCCGGACTTGGTTAAGCGAGCCGACCGAATCATAGATGTTGAGGGTAGTATCCAAACCCAAAAGGTAGAGGGAGGCGCTCTGATAAAACTAGAAGCAAGCGATTCCTCGTTTCCTTTTGTCGGGACGAGGCTCGATTTTCGTACGATGGCCTCTCTTTCACAGAATGGGATTTCTGGTTTGCTGGTTATGGGTGCATTATTGGCACTTCTTCAGATAGAATCTTGGCCAAATTCGCTATTACATGCAGCGGTTCTCGCTCCGTCTCTTGCATGTGGTTTGAGCGGAGATGCAGTGTACGCAAAATTGCGAGAATCACGGTCTAATGATTGGTGGTATGCCATGAAGACTCTACCCCCAAATGGATTGTTTATCACAATTTTATTGGGATTGATCTACTCGTGCCTATCCTCATTCATCTTTGTTCAAGAGTTTTCAATCGTATTGATATTGAGTGGAACATTATTCTGCGCTGTCTGTGCCTTTTCTATGCTGGTTTTATCGATGATTTCACGTCGTTTAGCAAGACCTCAAGCATTGTCTTTGAGATTACTGACTCCTTTCTTTATTTTGCCATGGGCACTGATGGTGGGACGATTAACAACATGATTGAAAAGACTCGGCTTGAGGGAAGTCTATGGTCAGGATAAACCAAGTTCTCGTTTTATCTGGCCTAGCCGGAGCGTCAGTTACGTTATTTTTGGGTTTCTTATGGGCTCCTTCTGTTTCATCAGAGGCTTTCAAATCACCGTTGGCTCAGAAAATATTCTACTGGCACGTACCTAGTGCTTGGGCGGCTATGCTGGCTTTTACCATGTTATTTATTGGTTCAACAGCTTGGTTTTTTTCTCGGAAGGATTGGGGTTGGAATCTTCATGTGGCGAGTGCTGAAAGTGGACTTGTTTTTGGATTGATGGCGGTCTGGTCAGGCTGCATTTGGGGACAAGCAGAGTGGGGGGTGCCTTGGGATTGGACTGATGTCCGCCTGAATACATTCGCTCTACTTACGTTACTTGCTCTTTTTTTGGTCTTGGGTAGACAATCCCAACCAGATGGTGTCGAAACCAGAGACACATTTGCGACATTTGGAATGTATGGTTTTATCCTTGTTCCACTCACTTATGTTGCGACAAGAATTTGGCAAATTCGTCATCCGGGGCCGGTCATTGCAACCGATAATGGCAGTTTGGAATCCTCGATGGCCATCGTTCTCGCCATTGGAGCCATTTCGTTTACATTACTGGTTATAGGACATACGATGGAAAGTATGAGAATGACGATATTAGAATCACGAATTACACAGCTACAAGATAAAAGAGATGAGAGGTGAATATTTTGGAAGGTATCAATTTTTTAGTGGTTTCTTACTTAGGCATGATTTTTGGGCTCTCCGTTTGGACTTATTTTATGATGAAACGAGGAAATGAAATTGAAAAAAGAATCACGGCTCTAGAGTCAAGCCTTGGATTTGAACAAGAATAGTTGTTTCTCTGTCTCAAACTTTTTTTGTGAGTGCGATTCGGAGGTTGGTGAGATTATGGAATTAGGGGGCGAATTTTGTCTTGTTTGCGGTTCGCCACCTCCGCTTTTTGGTCAGCGAATTTGTGAAGCATGTTTCAGGGAACGTCTTCAGTTGGTTAAGATTCCAAAAAACATCAATTGGTCAAGGTGCCCTCGATGCCAGATCACTAAAATTGACAAATCTTGGGTAAAAGTAGATGATGATTGGCTTTGGGATGAATTAATGCAGCAAAATCTCCATGTTCACGAGGATGCCCAGGAAATCAGTATCGGATTACATACTCAGATGGTTGACGAGAGAAATACGATGCTACACGTTCAAGTTTCAGCTAAAATTGAAAATTTATTGTTTGAGGAAGAGCATGTAATGCGGGCCAGAAAGTCAAATGAGGTGTGCTTAACTTGCTCGAGAAAAGATGGAAATTATTTCGAAGCGACGGTTCAATTGCGTTCATCAGCCAGAAAACTTTCGGAATCTGAGTTTAAGCAATTGAGAGAGACATTGGATGAAGTCATTGAAAATTTAGGTGATGACCCCATGTTCTTCATCACGAAGGAAGGTCCTGTGACTGGCGGATACGACGTGGTCTTGGGCTCAAAAGGACTCGCAAAATCATGGGCAAGATTTCTCATCAATCGTTACGGAGGTCAAAGTACCACTACCGCTTCGGTTGTTGGTCGAAAAGATGGTCAGGATTTGACAAGATTAACGGTGCTTTATCGTAAACCTGGTTATGATTTGGGAGATGTAATTCGCTGGAGAGACCACCTCTGGAGAATATGGTCTTGGTCTTCAGATGGGGCTATTTTACAAAAAATAGAGAGAAAAGAAAAAACGGGGGCGTCATGGCGAGATTTAGAGAGCGGTGTGGTCATGGCTACGTTAAGTGAACACTATGTTGTAGATTTAGTGAATCAAGATTTAACAGTTGGTGAATTCTTGAATCCAGATACATGGCATATGGAATCCGTTCGATTACCTTACGATCATGCGGGGAAAACCAGCCTCCGTTTGGCACGAATTGAAGGCGAGTGGTTTTCTCTCCCACAACACCCTATGGACGTGAAACCATGAGTGATGGCTTGACAAAACTTGCATTAATGCATGATTCTGAGGACATGATTGGCTTAACACGTTCCTTCGTAAATGATATCAGAACTGGTTTTTCAATGCTAAATAACGGCCTTATTCCATGGTTGGATGAGGTTTCAAAACAGCCTTGGAAAGGTGTATTGTGTCTGGGAATGGGAGGTTCGGCAGCAGGGGGTGACTTTCTTTCATCTCTTTGTGATAGGTATGGACGCATTCCAGTCCGAGTTACAAGAGGATACGAACTACCAAACTGGTGGAATGAACATTGGCTTATCATCGCAACCTCGTATTCAGGAAACACTGAGGAAACTGTAACTGCTGTTAGAGAAGCGATTGAACTCCGGGCCACGATTATCGTGATTTCGAGTGGTGGCGAGTTGGCTGGTTTAGCAGAAATGAATGATAAGGTACATCTCATTACAGTCCCCGCTGGACAACCTCCAAGAACGGCTTTCGGTCACTTGTTTTCTCGACAACTAGGTTTGTTTGAATACATGGGTTTTTTGCCAGCGCAGATAGATGAAGAGGGATTAAACAGACTTCAATCGTTTAATGAAGAGGCAGATATCATCTCGAATCCAGATGGCTCCATCCCATCTCTCGCACTCTCTTTGGCAGAAGGACCAATTGCAGCCTTAGGTCCGATTGAAATGGGTCCTGTGCTAATACGATTCAAGAACCAAGCGAATGAAAATGCTTCAAGGTTTGTACGAATTGGTGAAATTCCTGAAATGAACCACAACGAGGTTGTGGCATGGGGAGGTGTCGGGGATGATTCAGACCCTTATGTAGAACAACAGAATCTCTTGTTATTTACTTGGGATCATATGTCTGCTAAAGTTCAACATCGATTTGATTGGTTTGTGGCTCACTGTCCAACTAAAACGGTTTGGAGGGTTCACGGGGAAGGTAGTACATTGGTTGAGGCCTATTTGCATCATTGCTTGACAATGGATTGGTTGACGATAGCATTGGCTCTCGTACACGGTAAAGATCCCTCATCAATTGACCCAATTATATCCTTGAAGCAATATCTTCAATCGATTGAAACTTGATTTCATGCCTGTTTTGAGCGTAATTTACGTCACCTAGTATATTTCGCCAAGGACCATCCTAGGATCAGGATACATGGCGAGGGAATCTGTTCTTTCATCTCTTCTGACTACGCCGGGCAAATCACAATTTTCTGGTTTTATCCATGACAATTGGAAGTGTAAGTGTGGCTCCCAGCCTCCGTTAACCTCCTTCGAACCGACATAACCAATACAATCTCCAGATTTGATTTTCTGACCTGGCTCAAAAAGTTGTAGACTTTCCATAGAAAGGTGGCCATGTAAAGCCCAGAGTGTTTTTCCGTCCCATTGGTGTTGTGTGATGACGGTAGGGCCATATGAACCTGGTTCGTCATTGAGTCCGATATCAAAAATTTCTCCATCTTGGAATGCAAAAACAGGCTCATTTACCGGCGTTCCGATATCTATTCCAACATGAAGGTCTCTTTCACCCTCAAAAAGTTCGTGTGTATACATGTCCGGTCTTATTTCATCATATCTTCCAATCGAGTAAGGATAGGGGCATGAAAATGTGGTATCAGGACCTTTCGTGAAATCGAAGACCCAATATTTGTCGGGTAGCTTGATCACTGGGTGCATGATACGAGGTGGCGTTCAAACTACATAGATGTTCAGACAAAATAAAATTGTAAAGGATAAACCGGTGTTTGTGCTAGACTTCTTGGTACTGTTCAGCATCTGTTTCTTTTCAGGTATGGTGGTAGCAAAAAATCTCCATCCCAATTTTGATGCGAAAGCGATGTTCTTGTTGGCTCCTGCCTCGGGATTAATGTCTATTTTCTTGTTGAATGCAGTGCTCTTTACCATTGGTTTATGGTCATTTGAACTGGTAACGTTTTTTGTATTTCTTCTGATAATATTTTCATTGATTTCAATGAGAATTGAATTACGTATATTCAAAGCAGCAGTCTGGGAAAAATCGATAAAAACCAGACTTGAATCATTAAGTAATACCTCAAATTTATTGTTTTTTCTTGTCATATTTTCCTTTGCCCTTGTTGCCTTACTTCCTCTATTGATTTTCAAAATACCAATGGGTGTTGATTGGATTGGTTTCAGTAGTTTATCTCAGTCTCTCAACCAACACGGGAGTTTTCAATTCCCCCATCCAAATCAGGGTTCTTGGTTGTATCCACCCTCTTTTGTAGCCACTGCAGCGTGGTACCAATCATTGATTCAATTGACCAGTGTACAAGCAAATTTTCTGCTTGGTCAAACAAGTTTGCTCTTTTTGCTGCTTGCATTTTTGGCGCTCTGTGATTATCATAAATTTGGATTGGAGGGTTCGATTTGTATAATTCTTAGTGCAGGATTATTTGCAAAAACCTTCGATTCAGGATGGCCAACTGTTGCCAGTCAAATTGGCATCATAATAGCACTTTTTCTCATTCCTAACAAAAATCAGTATCCTATTTGGAAACAGGTTTTGATCTTCTCAATTTTAGGCTTCGCCATTTTTTCAATCCATCCCAGCGGAGGTATTTCTTACCTCTTACTTTGTTTCGCCTCCTTAAACTTCAGAGAAATTACGAATTGGAGTAGGCGTCAAATTATTCAGGTAACATCTCTATCACTAATTATTTTCCTTGTATTGAATTTTATCCTTTGGCACTACGGTGTTTCATCAGAAATTAATGCAGAATACGGTTGGCAGGGAGGCATTACATTATTGTTATACAATGGAATCCTCGTCGCTATTGCTTTGGTTGCTATTTTTCAACTAAGAACTGGTTTTGTTTTCTCTAATATCCTAATCAAATGGCTTCTAATGCTATGGTTACTTTCGTTTATACAATTCTTTGAAGGATGGAAAATACTCCCCCTCTTCAGTGTTATTTCCTTATCAATGTATTCAATGGGAATTCATGCTTTTCACGTACCATTGGCATTGCTGTCAGGATTTTGGTTGTATGAAACCACTCGGAAAAATACAACGAAAGTACCAGGTGAACAAGTTGAAGGCACTAAAGAGAGTATTTTTTGGCAAAAACGTGGTAAAATCGTGTTTGCAATCATTGCCTGTAGTCTATTGATTGCATCTCAAGTAGCGATGATTACTATGATTGATCATGATGAAATGATGGCCCAAACAAAAGGAGATTTACGTATTTACGAATTAGTTAATGAATTAGAGGATGGTGTTCTTGTATACAATGAAAATGTGCATTGGGGATATTCGACACAATTAAGCGATAATATTGGCATGACCTCTTTCCCAAACCTAGGTATACTCAATGGTGATAATTCCTTGCAAAATGCAGCCACATCTGCTATTACATCCAACAACGTTTCACGAATCTCATCTTTGGGTATAACGCATGCGATTTCTTCTCCAAAGGGAACAGTCGGTTGGCATTTGTCTAAATCACCAAACTGGGAAATTCTTGCAGATTACGATGGGTCAAGATTATGGGAATTCAAACCAAATTCCGAAACAAGTAATATTTCAACTTACATAAAAATTGAGGCACATGATTGTGATTGTGACAAGGTCGTAGATCCATGGAATGAATTTAGATTTTCAGATCCATTCAATTTGGGAGATGAAAGAGTCCAATTACATAACGGTGAACTGTCTATTACCATCCCAATTGAAGAAGCCTCGGTAGGCCAAATGGTTTCAGTTTGTGTAGTGAGTGAAACCATAGGAAAAGGATTCATTTCAATCGATTCCATGTTCATGGAATCTCATGCACAAGGTTGGCAACAATGGTGTTGGAAAGCGGTGCTAGAGGATCATTTATCGTTCAATTTATCTTTCGCTCCAATGACAAGTTCTTGGTTGAATCCTTGGTATTTTTCTGGTCGATCCTCCGAATTTGTTGACGAAACCTCAACACGTCTTCATTGGGTTGAATTACGTACTGATGTAGAGAATTAAATCAATGGTTCGGAAAAAAATTTCAGATAATGTTGACATAAGACATGCTCTGCCCCAAATGTGCAACGCTTGACCGTGATGCTCCCCACGCTCAATGAATTCCATGCCTTGGAGTCGGTTGTAAAAAGAATTCCTCTCAACAAATTAAAGAGTCAAGGCTTTGAAACTCAAATTGTCGTTATCGATGGGGGAAGTATTGACGGGACAGTTGAACTTGCAATGGATTTAGGATGTCATCTCATCGAGCAATCTGGATATGGTAAAGGTGCAGGCATAAGGCAGGGTTTCCAGTATTTCCTAGAGGAAAATGGGGATTTTTTGGTGATGCTTGACGCTGACGGAACCTATGATGCAAAAGAGATTCCAGATTTGCTCGAAAAATTGAATCAGCATGATGTAGTAATTGGGAACAGATTGAATCATCGACTTGATTCAAAGGCAATGACACGATTAAATTGGGTTGGGAATTACCTGCTGACATGGCTCGCAGTGGCATTATATGGCATTGATATTCGTGATTTGTGTTCTGGGTATTGGGCATTTAGCAGAGATGCTATCGAGAAATTACAACTCAATAGTATGAGATTTGAGATTGAAGCTGAAATGTATACCTCTGCTGTTTTCCGTGATTTATCCATCGGCGAAGTAGATGTCGCATACCATCCAAGGATTGGTGAGGCCAAACTCGGTAGTGTCAAAGACGGTAGTTCAATCGCAAGAAAACTCTTGGTAAGGAAAATTTTCCCAGTTCCGTTCGAGGAGTTGAGCAATGATGAATAGATGCGCAATCCTTGGCTCATCAGGCTTAGTGAGCCAAACAATCCAATATCTTCTGGAAAATCATCCGTGGTTTGAACTTGTTCAAGTGGCTGGTAGTGAGGAAAAGGTGGGCATGCACACTTCTGATTTTGATTGGAGGTTACCATTTGAAAGACCTCGAAATGATCTCAAAATCTCATCGTTGGATGATGTAAAAGATGTTGAAATAGTATTCAGCGCTTTACCATCGGATGTTGCAGCCATCTGGGAAAAAAAATTGGCAAAAAATGGAATGAACGTTTTTTCCAATGCATCCTCATTTCGCAGAGTCACTGGTGTTCCAATGCTTATTCCTGAGATGGATAATTCTGGATTTAAAGGCTACCAAAACCACGCATGTGCAACTAATTGTACAGTGATACCTGTGGCTATTCCTCTGTATGCAATATCTCAGCATGCTTCAATCTCTTCGGTTTCAGTTCGTACAGAACAGTCTCTCTCTGGAGCAGGTTGGAGGCTCATGGAAGAAGTGAATCAATTGAACCGATTGTCAGACGATTCAATCCCCGGAGAAGCAGAAAAAATAGTGGCTGAACTTCAGCACCTTCTTGGAAATTCGCAATTACATGTTGATGTCCATTGCCAAAGAGTAGTCGAGGATTTTGGCCATATTGTCCATGTTGAATTTCAAGTAGATGCCCCTACTTCTGTTGAACAGTTGAAGACTTATCTCGAACTAGAGGGCTTGGATTTACCTTCTTCCCCCAAGCATGTCATTCAACTGGTCGATAGGCCTCCAAATCGTGAATCAGATCTTTGGTTTGGCGGCTTTGGGAAAAAGTCAGGCATGGGAATAACTGTGGGTGACCTCAAGAACGTTGGTGAGCGAACATTTTCATTCTCTGCACTAAGTCATAATACGGTGAGGGGCGCCGCAGGAGGCGTGATTTTGTTGGCTGAATATGCTCATTCATTGGGATTCATTTCCAAATCTTGAATACCATGTATCATCTGTCCAAACCATGGGCGTCACGGCCATGCTGCCAGGAATGACATTCCGTCAACTACATGATGAAGCGACTGAAAGGTGGGGAGATATTTGGGAATCAGATATTACTCGAATGCAAATCATGATCATTTGTAAAAGAAAAGAACGCAAACTCTTGGAATTGCACGGAGATATGATTGACCATGGACAGCCTGTAATGGGTATTTTTCACCGTCCAAGAACGGAAGCACACTTGATTGAAGAACAGGGACTTAACCCTAAAGATGCATCATTCCAATTTCTTGATATCGCATCATCGGATATGGGTCCTTGGCTGCAATATCTCGTGAATAATGAAGGTTGGAAGAGGCGAACGATAGAAATCTCCCCCACTCCTATTTCTCTAGGAATTCCGAATCAGCGTGCCTTCGAGCCCCACTCAATACTTTGTTTTCAGCACCCTGATCTAGATGTCATTGAACGATATTACATGCCTTTCCCAATCGATGCGTTATCTGGAAAAGCATTTGTGAGTCTTCCAAATAAAAAAGCGGCAGAACTTGCAAAACAACAGGCCGAGATTCTCGGTGTTGGTAAAGCCACAAAGCCTCAAGCACCAGTGGTCGAAAAACCTACGGAATCTGAACCGGCATCCGTTGTACCACCATCGCCGGCTATGGCTGCAGAATCAATCGACTCTATTACAGAGGTTGAATCTACGGAAACTGAAATTGTAGAACAAATTGACGAGCCGGTCGTATCTATTCCCCTACCCCCATCTGAAGCGCCTCAACAAGAGGACCAAACAGAACAACAGGTGTCTTTTGAGCAACATCTTCGTTCTTCTGCGATTGAGGATGAGGATGAGGCCGAACCAAATGAAAACAGCGGCTTAGAGTCTGAGATTCGAGCACTTATTTCTACTATGGTTGAAGAAGGCATTGAACCTTCAAATATGATGGAAGACGGAAGATTTGCAATCCTCAACGAGCGTGCTCTTGCAGTAAATTTAGAAGTTTGGCCGATATTCCTTGAAATGGTGTCAATTTAAGAATGATGAACGTTAGGTGGTAACATGTCCTATTGCATTGGTTGCGGTCAGTTCCTTGCGCAAGGAATTCGTTTCTGTCGTTTTTGCGGTTCTCAACAACCGAATGAACAGGTTATTGCCATGTTGCAAATGGAAGCCCAACAGATTCAAGCATTAATGTTCCAGCAACAACAAAATATGGGGCAGAATATGAATCAAATGCCTCAAGGTTACATGAATCAACAACAACCAATGAACTATCAAAACAATGGTCAGCAACGCCAATGGTGATGGTCTGAAAGTCAAACAATTGGCTATTGCTTTGTCAAAACTTCCAGTCCATCCACAAAACAGTGCTTTTCTTGAACAATATCAAACTGAAGGGAACATTGCTGCAAAATGGTTGCATTTGATTCATTCATTGGACGATTTATCCGGTAAATCAGTACTCGATTTGGGTGCTGGAAATGGCATTTTAGGACACGGCGCCCAATTGTTAGGAGCAAAAGTCATTTTTGTAGAAGTGGATAAAGAGGCCGCTTCATTGTGCGAACGTTTGGGAGAAACGATTTGCGCAGATGTTACGAAAATAAAGTTACCCAAAGTCGATATCGTGATCATGAATCCTCCCTGGGGATTTCAAAATAAAGGCGCTGATCGACCTTTTTTGGAGGCAGCAAAAGCAAGTGCCAAAGTTGTTCATTTCATGCACAGTTCCCATGCCCAACATCTCAAGTCATTTCAATCAGTGATGCAGGGTACCTTCCGTATACCAGGAAAATACATGCATCATACTTCTCAAAACAGCGAGACATCCTTCACATGTTACCGATGGGAAGCATAGGTGGCATTCAAAAGGAAGAACTTCTGCGATAGACCATCCGTTACACGGAGGAGTTGAAACTCTGACAGAGCAGATGGCCATACCCGGTTTTGATTTGGGACCTAGTGATGCTAAAGAGGCTGGAGAGGGTGCAACCGTTCACGAAGGTCGTCTTATCGCTACCGTGGTTGGAAGGATTGAAGAAACTGAAACTGTAGTTTCTGTGTTGTCGATGAACCCCATTACTCGCCCAAAAAAAGATGACATCGTCATCGGTGAAGTCGTTAAATTGAATGAAAAAAATGGAGAGATTCGACTCATTGGTATTGAAGGAACACCTCGCCAAGATTTCCTCCCACAAGACCTACATGCGCAATTTTTCATCACCGATCTCTGCGAAAAATACTTTCACAATATGTCAGATGGGGTCAAAGTTCGAGATATTGTTCGAGCAAAAGTAACCGAAGATGCGCTGGTCATCAAAGTAGAGATGAAATCAGCGGATGAATTAGGCGTACTATGGGCACTCTGTCCAAGTTGTGGAATGACGCTTCAAACTCAAAAGAGTCAGGATTGGAATATGGTTTGCACCGCCTGCAAGCGAACATCATTCCGAGCGATTGCCGATGATTACGGCAATGGTGAGAATCTTGCAACTCTCAACAATGCTGGCAAAAGATGGGGAAAAGAAGCAGAGACACTTTTCTCCAAGGGAGCCTCGGGACGCTCCACTATCATCGCAGCTGATGTCAGAGAGGATGGTCGAGAAAGGACGTTTTTCAGATTTGAAGGTGACCAAGGAGGTCGCTCTTCAAGACAAAAAGCACCGAAGGGATGTCGTCTATTTGTCGGTGGACTTCCTCGCTCCATCGATACCGAAAAATTGCAATCAATTTTTGCCCCGCATGGAGATATTACCGATGCGATTGTAATCACTGACCCTGCTGGTGTTTCGAAAGGATTTGGATTTGTCACTTATGAAAAGAAAGAACAAGCTGAAGCAGCGACCAAGGCGCTTGATCAATCAAGTCTAGAAGGTCGAAAAATTGGCGTTCGAGATGCGGATGACTCTTCAAAAGGTAAATCATCCTCAAAACCAAGAGGTTCAAGGTTCTACACTGGAAACCTTTCCTTCAAGTCAACCGAAGAAGATTTGAAAACATTGTTTTCATCATATGGAACCGTCTCTCGAGTTGATTATCCTAAGGATCCATCCGGACATGCCAAAGGTTTCGCATTTGTGACCATGGAAGGTGATGTCGACAGTGACAAAATCATTGCTGAATTACATCAAAAAGAGTTCATGGGTCGTAAAATCAAAGTCGATAAGGCACAATCAAGCACTCGCTCTCGAAACCGAGGAAATAACGACCAGTCCTCGAAAAAGTCTGCTAGAGAACTTCGTGCAATTCGCGAGGAAAATGCTTCCCCAAAGAAGCGACAGAAGCGCTGAGGTTTGAGGCATGAGCGAGGTTGACGAGCCGTATTGGCTCGTAATCGATGGTTACGAAGATGAACCAGCCGCCTTTGGAGTACCTCCATATGTCGGATTTCATATTCGCTATATCTGTGGTGTATTCGAATCGATGAATATTGCGTATGAGGTAAAATCGATTGATGCCTGTCGATTGTCACCTCCCGACTTCTCCAAATGTCTAGGAGTGGTTATTTTTGCCGGGGCCGTAGTGCCAGGAAAATATCTCAGAGGCACGCCGATTTCACTCAAAGAAGTACAGAGATACATTTCAGAAATTGAAAAGGAGACTCCGATATTGTGTGGCGGTTGGGCCATTCGAGGTTGGAAACAAAGTGGATGGCAGCCACTTAGGCCAAACTTATTCCTCTCTGTTCAAGACACGGATGCAAGTTTACATTATTTTTTGAAAAATCAGGAATGGAAGCATCTTCGTCGATCTGGGGAACAATGGTCTCAATGGGCGCAATTTGGTGCGGCCAGCAAGGCCGTCACCACTCATGACGACCTAGGTGGTCCCCTTACATTGGAAGTAGAGGTATACCAAGGCTGTGTTCGATACAAAAGAGGTTGCAAATTCTGCATTGAACCCAAAAAAGGAGTACCAATTTGGAGGCAACCTGAGGACATAATTTCCGAGGTCACGTCGGCTCTGGATGCTGGCGTAAGTCATGTTCGCTTAGGAGGAATGACTGACACCTACACCTATCAAGCAGAGGGTGTTGTTGAATTGGAGTATCCGATTCCAAACCCAGAACCAATCGCTCAACTTTTGCATGGACTAAGAGAGGATGAAAGACTTGACATTTTACATACCGACAATGCAAACCCTTCAATAATCGCCGAACATCTCGATGAAGCAGAAGAAATCACAAAGACGCTTGTAGAAACGCTATCTGATGGCGCAGTTCTCTCTTTTGGTCTTGAAAGTGCCGACCCAACTGTGCATGAAAATAACTGGCTCAACTGTGATGCAAGCCAACTGAAATCAGCCATCGGTCTCATCAATAAATATGGCCGAGAAAAAGGAAAAAGGGGTTTGCCAAAACTTCTGCCCGGATTGAATTTCATTGCCGGCTTGAACGGTGAAACATCACAAACCTATCAGATGAATTTCGACTTACTCAAAGAGATCAAAGATGAGGGACATTGGCTAAGAAGAATCAATCTCAGACAAGTCGAGGGTCTTGGTTTTCAAGAGGTTAATGAGGCCGATTTTTCCAATTTTAAGCAAAGAGT
>MDTE01103656.1_pt1 | contig 19198 bp, 13 predicted proteins | sample 811231 | NCBI WGS metagenome assembly MDTE01 (sample SAMN05326651, study PRJNA326480) | marine metagenome | isolation source: seawater | place: Indian Ocean: Red Sea | collected 2010 | reverse complement strand
GGCCCCGCCAGCTTTCCGATCATGCCAGTCACCTCCCGAACTTCCCCGAGCCATCCCTTTCCCAAGACATCGAAGAGGAATTCAAACCCGCTGTTATAACGAAACATGTATCCCATCTGGATCGTTCGTTTCTTTTCCCCGGCCAGCGCGTGCATGCGCCGACAAGCCGACATTGATTCCCCCGCCGGCTTGTCGAGATGAATATGATATCCGGCTTGCAGGCATCGCATGGCCGTGGGCACCAGTTGTTCCACCTTGGTTTCAACCGCCACCGCCTGCAAACCCGGCGTGTTCAGCAACGCTTCCTCACTCATAAAGGGAAGCCCCCGGAAACTTGACTTCTTCTGGGCCGCGACACGGGCGAGCGGATCGGCTTCGACGACTCCCACCACCTCATATAAATCACTCAAGGTCCGCAGTGATTGTATCTTCCCACTCGCGTGGGCGTGCATGGTTCCGATCTGCCCCACCTTGATCTTCCCTCCTTGCTTCGCTGACAACGCCGATCCGACCAACCCCACCCCGCCGGTCATGACCCAAGGGACACCCGAGACTTGTCGCAGGAACTGACGCCGGTTCTGCTTCGAGTTGATCCGTTTTTCCATTGGGCAAGTTTCCGCGATTCGGCACCCAAAGGAAAGCGAGAAAGCCACTGAGCTCGGGGGATGTTCGACAGCACACCGCTCCCTGCGTGCCGGGTATCTGAGGCGACCCGGTCGGAAAACGATCCCATCCTCCCTCCCAGCAACGCGCACCCGGCAACGCCATAATAGTGCTCGTCAGCTGGCCAGGGTTTCCCGATACTCTTGGCAAGTGAACATCATAATCGTGGGAGCGGGCGAGGTCGGAAAACATCTCGCCCAGAGCCTTTCCACTCAACTGCACAACATTACGTTGATCGATCATAGTGAGACGGTCACCTCCTCGATCTACGAAAAACTCGATGCTCGCGTCGTCACTGGGAACGGCACCTCCGCGATGGTCCTGGCAGAGAACGACGTCGCCGACTGCGAACTCTTCCTCGCCCTAACGAGCCACGACAACACCAACCTAGCCGCCGCGTCGATCGCCAAGTCCATGGGAGCCAGCACCACCATCGCGCGGGTGCACGCCAGCATCGAACGGGGAGAGTGGCTGTTCAACTACCGAGAACATTTTAGCATCGACCATCTGTTCAGCACCGAACGCCTAGCGGCGGTCGAGCTGGCAAAGTTTATCCGCAATCCCGAAGGGATGGTAATCGAGGAAATCGCCCGAGGCCGAATCGAGCTCCAACAAGTGGTCGTCTCGTCCGAGTGCAAACTACTCAATCAGGAGATTGCCACTCTCGACCTCCCCTCCGGGGTTCGCATTGCGACCATCTATCGCAACAAAGGCAATATCATCGCTGGTGGAAGCGATCACCTAGAAGCCGATGATCTGGTCACCCTCTTTGGTGAATCCGCCCAAATCAGCAACGTTCTTCCCCTGCTCAACCCAGAGGTTCTCATCAATCAAGAACACAACATCGTCATTTTCGGTGGAGGGGAGTATGCCCTGGCCCTGGCCGAGATGTTGGAGAATTCGCCCTCCAAGGTTCGGATCGTGGAGAAGTCTGAAGCGGAATGCAAACGCCTCTCAAAACAACTACAGGACACGGTCATCATCAATGGCGATGCCACCACCCTCCAGCAACTTCGCGAGGAGCAGGTGGGCGACGCCGACTTTTTTATCGCCGTGAGTCCGGACGACGAGGACAACGTCATGACCTGCCTCCAAGCCAAGAGCCTCGGCACCGCCTACTGCCTGACCCTGATTCATCGGCCCGATATTGCCAATGCCGTCCTCAGGAACCGAGAACGATTGGGAATCCACGCCGCCGTCAGTCCGCGCCTCGCCTCGAACCGGGACCTCCTTCGATTTGTTGAAACGGAAAGATTCCACAGTGTCGCCAAACTTCAGGCCGATGTTGAGGTGATTCAACTACTCCTCAAGGAAGACGCCTTCGTCGCTGGAAAAAAGGTCTCCGAAATTAAATGGCCGAAAGGAGGCGCGCTCGTGGGCTTGCTGCGACAGCAATTGACCCTGGTCCCGACCGGCGAGGATGAGCTGCAAGCGGGGGACGCCGTTTACGTCATCGTCACTCCAGAGTCGCAAAAGGCTTTCGTTAGGCTCCTGAGCAAGTAAGAGCCAAAGCCGGGGCCCTAGGCAAACTTGCCGGGATTCAAAATCTTCCGGGGGTCGACCGCCGCCTTTAATTGACGATGCAGGCGATCGGCACTCCGGGTGACGGCCTGATCCCACCACGGCAACCGGGCCACACCAATCCCATGTTCCCCGGTCACCGAACCCTTCCACTTGAGCACCTGCCGGAAGAGCTCGTCAACCATCCGGTCGCACCTCGCCACCTGCTTGGAGTCGCTTCGATCCACCATGATGTTCACGTGAATATTGCCGTCACCGGCGTGACCAAAGCAGGCCACTTGAATCCCGTACTTCCTCTGCAATCGCGCACCGAAGGAGAACAACTCCTCGAGTCGTCCCCGGGGGACCACCACATCCTGATTCAACTTGGTGAGTCCCGTATCCCGAAGGGCAAAGGAGAACTCGCGCCTGACCTTCCAAATCGCTTCGCAGCCCGATTCACCCAGCCCTTTTCGAACAAAAACCGGGGCTTCCTGGTCCAGCCATCCTTGCAGTTCCTGAAGATCGCTGACCACGGCGTTTTCATGACCGTCCAGTTCAATGATGAGATGAGCCCGGCACCCCTCGAAGAGTTTGCTTTTCGTCCGACGGGCTCCCGCCGCTAGGGTAAACTCATCAGCCACTTCCAAGGCAGAGGGCAGAAACCCGTGGGCAAAGACTGCCCGAATGGCATGGGCCGCCGCCGCCATCGAAGAGAATCCGATCGAAAGGCAGGCGCGGAAGGGCGGCTTGGGAATCAGCTTGAGTGTCGCTTCGGTCACGACGCCCAGCAACCCCTCGCTCCCAACGAAGAGTCGATGGAGATCGAACCCGGTTTTGTTCTTGTGACATCGCCCACCCAGACGGGCCACCGTACCATCAGCAAGGACCACCTCCAGACCCAATACATAATCGCGGGTCACGCCATACTTGAGGCATCGCGGCCCCCCCGCATTGGTGGCGATGTTCCCCCCCAGGCTGCAATCCGCTCGACTGGCCGGATCCGGCGGATAGTACAAGCCCTTCTTTTCCGCTCTCGCTTGAAAATCGGCGGTGATGACGCCTGGTTCGACAACCCCAACAAAATCATTTTCATTGATCTCCTTGATGCGCTTCATCCGCTCCGTGCACACCACAATCCCTCCTTTGAGCGGGACACAGCCCCCCACGTAGCCATAGCCGGCGCCACGAGTCGTGACCGGGATTCGACGCCGATGCGCGTAGCTGAGGACTCGGGAGACGGTGTCCGTGTTCTTGGGGAAGACCACGGCATCCGGGAGCGCGCTCGCGAACCACTGATCCCCTCCGTAGGCCTCGCACTCCTCCTTACTGGTAATCAATTCGCTCGGAGCCAGGAGCCGAGCGAGAACCGACCGCCCCAGCGCCCTACGCCGACTCATGATTGGGCTTGGATTGAATACAAGCCGACAAGAGCTCGCGTGCCCTCACGACATCCGATTGCACGACGTGGATTCGAATGCCTCCTGCCGCCACCGAATAGCCCTCCATCGACAAAGAGGCCAATTCATCGGAAACATGGGCTTCGATGCCCGCCGCCTCGAGCCGGGAGCGGACCAGCTGGGCATCGGCAGCACTAAAGGCCCAATAGACGGTCTCTAAACTCATGGTGATCGCACCCCATCCTAGAGCTCGGGCCTATCGGAAGGGCATTCCGGGAATTCGCCCTCCCATCCGTTTCATCATCTTCTGGTACTTGCCCATTTTCTTCATCATTTTCCGCATTTGACCAAACCGATTGAGAAGATTATTGAGCTCCGAAACCCTGACGCCGCTTCCGGCAGCAATCCGCTGGCGGCGGCGGGCATTGAGAATCTGGGGACGCGTTCGTTCGCCCGGGGTCATCGCGCAGATCATGGCTTCCATTCGTCGGAAATCCTTTTCCTGCTTTCCCAGATCGGCCCCCTTCAACATGTCCCCGCCGCCCGGCAACATTCCCACAATCGATTCCAGGGAACCTAACTTCCGCATCTGCCGAAGCTGGTCCAAGAAATCCTCCAGCGTGAAATCCCCACGCCGCATTCTTTCCTCCAGCTTTTTCGCGTCATCAATATCGACCGCTTCGGCTGCCCTCTCCACCAAGCTAACCACGTCACCCATGCCGAGGATCCGAGTGGCCATCCGCTCGGGATGAAAGGGTTCAAAATCGTCCACCTTTTCCCCCGTTCCCGCCCACTTGATGGGTTTCCCGGTCACCGCCTTCATGCTCAGCGCGGCGCCCCCTCGCGCATCGCCATCCAGTTTCGTCAGGACACAGCCACTGATCTCTAGAGCGTCATTGAAATGCGAGGCCACGTTCACCGCCTCCTGACCCGTGGCCGCGTCCAACACGAGAAGAATTTCCTGGGGCTGAACCAAATCACGAAGCCGAACCAGTTCTTGCACCAGTGGCTCGTCAATTTGCAGTCGACCGGCGGTATCGAAAATCACCACATCGCATTCCTGAGCAGCGGCGGCCTTCCTCGCCACCTTGGCGATTTTCAGGACGTCTTTTTCACCCTTCTCCACAACCACGGGAACCTCGATCTGCTGAGCCAAGGTCTCCAACTGGTCCATCGCCGCCGGCCGGTAAACATCAGCGGCGACCAACAAGGGCCGCCTCCCCTCCTTGAGCAACATCTTGGCAAGCTTGCCACTGGAAGTCGTTTTCCCTGAGCCATGAAGGCCCACCATCATGATCGAAGAGGGCTGGACCGAGAGATCGAGTTCGGCGTGAGTCGATCCGAGAAGCTCCACCAACTCGTCCTGGATGATCTTGACGATCTGCTGTCCGGGTTGAATGCTCTGGATGACTTTATCCCCGATGGCCTTCTCCTTGACCTTGTCAATGAAATCACGAGCCACCTTGAAATTGACATCTGCTTCCAATAACGCCATCCGCACATCGCGAAGCGATTCCGCGACATTGGACTCAGAAATCTTCCCGAGACCTCGCAGGTTCTTGAAGGCGTTTTGAAGACGACCGGTTAACGAATCGAACATCCTTGAAAACCTAGGCGAAGCCCCGTCCGATGACAAGCCAGACCCATCCCTCGGGCACGGGAATTGGCTTCCCTTCTCTTATCAGGCATCCGTCAGAAACGAAAGACCTCTTGTCAATGTCTTCTTGGCCGGCCAAACCAACTCCGATCACCGGCCCCATCCCGGCGGCACAAAGAATCACGACTCCAAAGGTTGCCAAGCTCATTCCCAACATGACCTTGATCGGAATCGAAGGCGAAACCTCGGGGTTCGGCAGCCCACTCTGCAAGCGATGATGCATCTTGAGTTTGGCGTTGACCCCATCCATAGTGAGGAGCTAAGTCACGTAAAGGATTGAGGGAAAGGAACAATGAATCAAACGGCAGTCATTACAGGAGCAGGCACGGGGGTTGGGCGAGCGGTCGCCCAGGGCCTGGCGACCCAAGGATGGAAGATCGCCCTCGTCGGCCGAACCCAATCCCATCTTGAGGAAACGGCCCGACAGGCGGGATTGGATTCAGAACAATGCCTGATCGTTCCCGCCAACGTGGGAGACCTCACTGCCGTCAATCAGATGGCGGAGCAGGTGCTGGAGGGCTTCGGAAGCGTCGAACTCTTGGTCAATTCCGCCGGCACGAATGTCCCCAAGAGACAGTTGAATGAGGTCACACAGGAGGACTACGACCGCATCGTCTCGACCAATCTCAACGGAACCTACTACACCGTCCAGGCCTTCCTGCCACAGATGCGGGGCCGCGGCTCCGGCACCATCGTCAATATCGTTTCGGATGCAGCCATCTGGGGAGCCCCCCTGGCTGGCCCTGCCTACACCGTCTCAAAATTTGGACAGCGAGGGCTGACCCAGGCGATCAACGCGGAGGAAAACCGGAACGGCATCCGGGCCTGCGCCATTCTGCCCGGAGAAATCGACACACCACTGCTCGAACTGCGCCCCTCCGCCCCGCCACCGGAATCGTTCGCCTCGATGCTCCAGGCCGAGGATGTCGCGGAATGTGTGATGTTGGCAGTCAACTTGCCGCAACGGGCTGTTGTACAGGAACTTCTCGTCCGCCCCAGACGCTGAAAACCTTCCTTGATTCTTCGTCATGCCCGCCCCCACTGAACCAAGCACCAAGCTCAAGCGAAGCCACTTCATGGTATTGACCGCAGCCGTGCTAGGTTGGCTGTTCGACGGGTTCGAGATGGGCCTCTTTCCCATCGTCGCCCGTCCCGCTCTCCATTCCATGGTGGGCCCCATCGACGGATTGGACGCCTTCGTAGGGCGCTGGATGGGGTATGTCACCGCGCTTTTTCTGATCGGCGCCGCAGTGGGTGGCCTCGTATTCGGGTGGCTGGGAGACCGAATTGGTCGGGTAAAGGCAATGTCCATCAGCATTCTCACCTACTCGGTCTTCACCGCCCTCGGCTACTTCGCCCAGGAACCCTGGCACTTGGGTGCCTTTCGATTCCTGGCCGCCCTGGGAATGGGAGGCGAATGGTCGCTGGGAGTTGCCCTCGTCATGGAATGTTGGCCTGAACGCTTGAGACCGCTCATGGCGGGCATCATTGGAGCGGCGGCCAATGCTGGGTTCCTTCTGGTCGGTTGGGTGGCCAAGGTCAAGGAGGTCACCCCCGACTCATGGCGGTGGATGTGGCTGGTGGGAGGACTTCCCGCGATTCTGGTGTTTCTCATCCGTCTCTTTGTACCCGAATCAGAGCGCTGGAAAGCGTCCCTCAAGACCGTTCAGCAACATCAACCGCTGCGAGAAATCGTTTCCAAGGATCTCCTGCGCAACACCTGTCTGGCCATCGCCTTTTCCTCGATTGCCTTGATCGGCACATGGGGGTCGGTTCAGTGGATTCCGATCTGGGTCGACCAATTGGTCGGGGCAAGCCAACCGGCTGCCAAGGCTGAAGCCGGTATGTTGGCGGCCATGGGGGCCATCGTGGGATGTCTTGCCGGTCCCCTCGTCGGAGGCCGTGTGGGACGTCGGCCAGCCTATTTTGGCATCTGCTGTTGTGCCCTCGTCTGTTCGGGAACGCTCTTCCGACTCGACCTCGAATACGCTTTCACCATGAAGCTTTTGATCTTCCTCACCGGGGGGGCAGCCTCGGCGTTTTACGGATGGTTTCCGCTTTACCTTCCCGAGCTTTTCCCGACGCGATCTCGGGCGACTGGCCAGGGGGTCGCCTACAACGCGGGCCGAATTTTTGCAGCCATTGGAGCGGTGGCCGGAGGCCAGTTGGTCGCCACCTTCGACGGCGACTACGCCAGGATGGGCTCGGTCATTACCCTGGTTTATCTCGCTGGAATGGTTCTCATTTGGCTGGCCCCCGAGACCAAAGGGAAACCGCTTCCTGCATAAAGACCAGGCCTCGCTCCATCCTAAAAGCAGCCGCCATGGCGGTTCTCGATCGAAGACGGAGAGGCGGTTGAGCCATTCTCTCGGGAAATGCGCGGGGCAACGCCAACCCAGCCAGTCTGACATCCTGATCGAGTCCTTCAATCCAGACTTTCGAACCCTTGCCAACTCAACTTTTTGCCTTTGATTCCAACCTTAGATCCCCTAAACAGTCTTGGAGGTTCTTTATCTCGACTGAATTTCACTCGAATCGCGTCCTTGGATTTGTTCAACCGATGATCGTCGGCAGCACCATGTTCTCCTTCAAAAATGTTTCACTCCTCACCGCTTCCGCCGCTCTGGTTCTCCTGGTATTGACCGGCGGCTGTTCGCCAGAAAGCGGTCGCTCATCTGATCCGGAGATCGGCCCAGATCATCTCGAAATCGCACTCCAGTACGACGTCGGCAAGCGATACCTCTTCGAGTTCGACATGAGCTACGAAACCGATTTCGGGGAAGCCTTGGGAAATCTCCTGCCCGAAGGTCAGCGTGCGACCCAAACGCAACAATTCTCCGTCGGGGTCTTGGAGGCGACTCCATCGGGGGGGAGGAAACTCGAATTTGAGTTTCTCGAAACCAGATTTGATATTGATATGGGCGGCGTCAAAGCGTCCTTCAACTCTCAGGATCAAATCAAGGAGGGCGATCCCTTTGCTGACATGTATGCGGGACTCACCCAGGCCATGGGCCACCCGATTTCGGTGGAACTCGATGCCGACCTTCAAGTGGTCTCAACGGATGGCATCGAAGGCCTCCGCCAGCAGGTCTTGAGCAACGCCAACCCGCAACTCGAGGCCATGGTCCAAGGGATGTTTTCGGAGTCCTACATCGCCAACCTGACACGTCCCAGCGGGATACCAGAAAGACCCGTTCAACCGGGGGATTCATGGCCCCTGGAGATCACTCAAGACCTCGGCGCCCTGGGCCGATTCGTGACCGATCAACAGTACCAATTCAAGAACCTCGAGAATCATCAAGACACTGAATGTGCCCTGATGACATTTTCAGGCACCGTCAAGGGTGGCAGCAAGGCGGAGAGCGAAGGCATGTCCCAAATGATGGAAATCACAGGAGGAAAGACCTCCGGAAAAATGTGGTACGACCCCCGAGTGGGGCAGTTCATCGACGCCTCAACCGAGCAAGACCTCAAGATGAGAATGGCCGTTCCGGGCATCCCCGCTGAGGCAATGCAAGGCGGCGGACTCATGCTCGAAGTGCGTCAAACCATGCGACGGCGCCTGGTTCGGGTGGACGACATCGGAGCGAGTGATGAAACCCAATCCCCGCCCGAATCAGGAACCGAAGGGCCCTAGGCCGGCCACTGAAACCAGGCCCCGTTCGGGCCGCCGACTTCCCAAAATAAAACAATGAACTTCTCCTCCCGCGTGCTCATGGGGCTGATCGCCCTCGTCGCGGGCTGTGATGGTAGGCGCCCCACCGAACAACCGACCGAAGATCGGGCCCGCGAGGGGAACACGCTCGAGTACCGCTGGAACCCAAAACAACGGTTGCACTACCGATTCGATGTTTCGCAGGACCTCGAAATCCAAGACTCGGAGGGACCCCATCGAAACTATCTGAGACTCACTCAGGATTACACCCTCCAACCCGAGGCATCCTCAGACGGAACGCTGGAGCACATCCGGATGGTCTTTTCCCATCTCCAGGTCTCGATGAAGGAAGGGGTGAGCGAAGGCAGCTACAATTCGAAAGATCCAGAGGTTGGTCCGTCGGTACTCGATCGACGCCTCGCGGAGGCCTTCGGACCGATCGCCCATGCCGAAGTTAAGCTCACGCTCTCCGAGTCCCAAGAAATCGAGGCGGTCCTCGGCCTGGCCCCATTGCTGCAAAGGGTGACTCAAGCGCATACGACCAGTTTTCGTGAACTCTTTCACAGCATCTACGCGGATGACCCGATCCGCCAACTAGTCTACCTCACCCCATTTCCCCAGGGCAATTTCAAGAGCGGAAATGCCTGGCCGGTTCAAGAAACCCGGCAGTTGGGCATCCTGGGGCCGACCTCCCTGGACGGCACCGCCCAACTCCTGGGAGAGGAAATCCGTGGAGGTCGACCGGTCCACCAAATCCGTTTCATAGGAACCGCAAAAACAGCGCTTATGAAAGAGGCTATCCGCAGTCGAGCGTTTCTGCTTGAGAACGGTCAATTTGACGGACGGGCCTCCTTTGATCCGCAACTCGGCCAGTATCTCGACAGCATTGTGACCTACCACTTAGATGTCAGCCCCAACCGGCGCGTCCTTCAGAACATTCCCGACGATTCCGAAATCACCGTCACCCAGAAATACTCGACCAGGCTTCTCGAGATCGTCCCTGTGGGCCCGTAAGGTTCTCTCACTCGACGGTCAATGCCACAAGGAATGGGGCCGAGTCCCTCTCGCCACCGATCAAGTCGACAGACAGCAACTCTGAATCGGGCGAGGGAAAGGGGATCATCATTGAAAACAGTCGAACCTCACGGCCGGCCGCCGTGCCCTGGCGGTGAACGATGTTGAGCCTCGCCACTCCGTCGGCCTGCGCCGACTGCCTCCAGTCTGCCACATCCGCTCCATACACCAATTCTCGAACCAGTTCACTGCCATCGGCGAATCGAAGGCGATAGGAACCCACCACCTCTCCGTCGCCCGAGGGATAGACCGCCGAATGGAGCAAGTGCAGCCGACGTCCCCGCTGGCCCACATCAATGGCTTCAACCGCCACCGGAAACCGACGTTTGGAATTGAGATTCAACTTTGCACTGGCAACTTGCACCACTCCCCGCACATCGTATTCCACTCCTCCCAACTCACGCACTCCAGGCAACATCAATGACAAGTCATCCGAACCGACTTGGGTATAGAGCCACGAATCCTCCAGCAAACCATTGTAGGAGGGGGAAAGATCGACCAGTCCTGCCTTCGCCTCGGGATCACGGGGGGCGACGCGAATGGGAACTCGTGACTGATAGAGCGCTTCAAACCCAGCGGGTTCGACGCGCCCCCCCATCCGTGGATAGGCCGGAGCCTCCATCATGGGCAAGAGCAACGGCTCGATTTCGGAACGATAGGCGGTGTTTGCCTCAGAGAGTCGCTTCAAAACGGAGGCATGAAAGCCGGCGCTTTGATAGGCCTGGCGATCGAGCGCCGAACGCAACCCCGTATGATGCCAACCGATTCGCTGCTCAATGTCGACAGAAAACAATTCCGGGTGAGCCTCGACCAGGAGGGACCATGATTCCACCAAATTCGTCGAACTCATCTCCATGAGCTCACCCGTCACGTCTCTATTCTTCCCGGAAAGCAGTTCCGCCTCCCGAACCAAAACATCCCGAGGGCGCCGCTCCGGTTCGAGATTCCATTGAAACACCTCCGATCCACTGGCGGTTAACAATTCGTTGCTTTGCGAACTTAAGGTCGCCAGGTTCACCGGTTGCTCGTGCCGCATCGGCGGGGAGAGCGGCGCCCCGTTCGGAACCGACCATAACCGAACGGTCTGGTCATCGCCCACCGTAACCATCTGCTGGTCGTCCTCGCTGAATGCACCGAAGGTGACCGAACCGCGATGCCGCAAGGGCGGGGAAACCGGGTTTCCTTTCCAAGCATCCCAAATCCGAGCGGTATGATCGTCACTCGTGGTCAGCACTCTGCCACCCCGCTGATCGAAGCTGAGGCATCGGATGGCGGCTCGATGCATCATCACCTCGGAGACCGGATGCCCGTCACCCAGGCTAAAGACCCGCGCCGAATCGGCCGCCGTGAGTGCTGCGAACCGTTCGCCCCGCGCATCAAATGCCGGCCGTCCCAACGAAAATCCGGTGCGGAAGGGACCTCGGACCAGTTTTCCAGAAAGCGCACTCCACACATAGACCGAATTGTCCGCACTCGCCGTCACGAACTCCCGGCCTCCAGCTGAGAATGCCGCATTGACCACACGATAGGGATGCTCAACCGGTGGAGCCACCGGAGCCCCGGTCTCCAGGTTCCATATCGTCGCCGCCCGATCGCGGCTGACGGTGATCAGGCGATTTCCAAATCGATTGAAGCAGGCGAAGCGGATGGCGTCTCGGTGAACAAACTCATGGAGCAGCGTCCCACTCGCCAGATCCCATAACTTCGCCCGCCCCAAAAAGCCCGTTGAAAGCAACCGATCAGAATCGTCTGAGAAACGCAAAAACAGAACCTCCCCACCGTGATCCAGCGGAACATTCGCGATCGGTTCCCCGCTCAATCGTTGTCGCACGAGTACCTCGCCCTGGCGGGTCCCGCAGGCCAAATAATCTCCATCGGGCGAATAGGCGAGCGCCGTCGTTTCAGAAGATTCCTTCCACTGATTCGATGTCGCGGTCTGACCCGCCAAATCCCAAACCTTCACCATCTTGTCGGCCCCGGCGGTCGCCACCCGACGCCCGTCGGCACCAAAGCCCGCATGGTAGATGTGATCGAGGTGGCGAAAAGGGGGCGACGCCGCCCGCCCGGAAGCAACGTCCCAGACCCGGGCCTCGTTGCCCAAAGTGACGGACAACAGGAAGTCCCCATTGGGGCTGAATTCGACCGAAACCACCGGTTCCTGGTGAACCAGGGGGGCCGCCAACACTTGCCGTTGTTCAACGTCCAAAATCCGCACCAAGCCATCGGCACATCCCGTCGCCAGCGATCGCCCATCAGGACTAAAGTCGATCGAGTGAACACCAAGCGGGTGTCTCAATGAGAACACTTTCGAGTGTTCCACCCTGTCCCCAACCGCCTTACCCGTCAGCATCCAAAGGTGAAACTCACCTTGATCGGTGCCGCTGGCAACAAGCCGACCGTCGGGACTGAAGACCGCCTCCTCCACCCCCCCCGAGTGCTCCAGGAGAAGGGCTGACTCCTGGGGCTGACTCAGGAATGGCCAGACTCGTGCCGTACCATCCCTGGCGGCCGTCACCACCATGCGACTGTCGGGGCTAAACGCCACTCGGTTCACGGCATATCGGTGTCGCAGAGGATCGCCCACCGCTTTTCCCGTCTCTGCATCCCACACGCGGGCCGTATCGTCTAAACTCCCCGTCGCCACCCACCGACCATTGGGACTAAAAACCGCCTGCACGATCGCGTAATCATGCCGCATCAGCTCCCCCACTCTCGAACCATTGGTCAGATCATACAGGCGCGCGGTTTGGTCGGAACTCGCCGTCACGAAGCGGCTTCCGTCCGGACTGAAGGCCCCATAGAGGACACTGCTTCCGTGGGCCAACGGGGCAAACTTGAGTTTCCCGGACTCCAATTCCCAGACCCGGGCCAATTGATCATCGCTCGCCGTCAGGATGAATGTGCCATCCGGACTGAAGGCGAGATGACGCACACTTGCCTCGTGGGGAAGAATCTCGACCAAGCGGGGACTCTGTCGCAGCACGGCGGCAAATCGTTTCCGCCCCAACTGATCAGGCACCGATCCTTTCTTCGAAAGCTTCAAATTCTCGGCGAACCAGGCCAACGCGTCGTAATTCTCACCTTCGGCCAAGAGCTTCGCTCCGTGATCGGTATTGAGGGCAATCAAGCGGGCTTGAGCTCGCTGGCTTTGAACAAACGCCGTGATCGCCAAATAAAGCATCACCGCCAACACCACCAATGACAGGACGGTGGTTCGAAAGACCCCTCGTCGATAGGCTTCCTGCTGTCGCCGTTTTTCCGCATCGGGCATGGTCGCCTCAACCCACGAAGGATTGAAGACGTGCCAGTAAATCCGATTGCGAACCTTCAACTGCCCTCTGTCGATTTGGGTCACTCCCGAGAGGTGGAGCGTCCCGATGATCGGATTCGTTTCATCATCGACAACCGCCCCTCCGGTTCGAACCTTGCGATACATGTGCAACACCGCCGCCCGATCGTGATCACTCCGAAGCAGTCGCTCTCGGACGAACAACAAGTTGTCGTCGCGTTCCTTGGCGCGATTGCTCAGGAAGAGACGGTGACAAATCCCGTCAACGGCTCCCGGCTGGGCGATCGTTTTCAATTCCGAACTTCGATTCTGGTCCGCCACCGCTCGACAGAGTCGTTGCGTCAGGTAGGGATGCCCATTGGTCCAAGCAAAGATTCGATCAAGGAGAAACTCCCCTTTTTCTCTCGCCTCCAGCCCTTCCACCAGTTTGGCCACCTCGTCCTTTTTGAAATCCTCAAGAACAATCCGACGACCAATATTGAAGGGGGAAATGTGAGGGTCTTGAATTAAATCGGACGGGGTCGCGACCCCAAGGAGGCAAAAGGTCAGGCGCCCCCATTCCGAATCCGAGGACCGTTCATTGTAGCACTGCCGGATCGCCGCGAAGAACTCATCGCTCGAAAAGGGCAAGCTTCGAACGGTATCGAGTTCGTCCACGAAAATGACCAGGCGCCCCTTGGTCTGAGCCAGGGCAATCTGGTAAACTGCCTCGAAGAATCGCTGCACCGGCCCCAGCCTCGGGTGATCGAGCCAAAAATCATCAAACTCATCCTCCAGGCCAAGCTGCCGCCCCAGTCGGAGCAGCATGCCGTCGTACCACTGTTCGGGGTTCAGATTTTGCCCGATTGCTGCCAAATCAAGCACGGCCACCCGAGTGGCCTCCTCAACCCGCAACTTCGAGGCCGTTCGGATCATCAGCGAGGACTTGCCCATTTGACGAGATGTCAAAATGTAGCAGTAATCTCCCCGATAAAGCCCCTCGAGCAAGGCACGATCCGCCTCCCGTTCTACGTAAGACGGTGCATCCAGGCTGAGCGTGCCTCCGGTTGTGTAATAGCGATCGGCCAAGTGGTCTTGCCTCCAACGTCGTTTCCTATTCTGCCCGCTGGCGGGTCCGCAATCAATCCGGAACCACGCTGCCAGCACCGCCCCAGCCTTCCCGTAGGACAGCAAGCCTTTACTGGCTCATTTCCCATCACCAAAAAAACACGGAATGTTGAAAAGCATTCATCGGCTGTGCTCAAAAAGAACCAATGCTGAACAAAAAAAGCCAATTCCTGTAAAAATATCGCCCCACGCTTCGCCAGACAAAAAACCATAACAATCTTCATATTAATCACTTACAACCTGAATACGGTTTTGGATTCAGGTTTGGCATTCCATCTGCGATCCCCGTTTGACGAATGAACGATTCTCATCATTTCGATTGGTGTGGGTGCACCATTCAACCGCTTCGTCCCACTGGGAAGCGGGGCCATCAGTGAATGCTTGAGAGCCGAGATCCAATCAATCAAAACAAATTAGAGGGACTGACTACAGACAATGAATAAATCGATCCTAAGTTTGCTCACAATGGCATGCCTCCTCTTCGGCGCGGGCCTCTGGGACATCCAGGCCCAATCGGCGGAAGTGGCGGAAGTGACCGAGGTGGCTGAAGCCGCCACCGAAGCCGCCGAGGAAGCGCCCAGCATCAATCCCGGCGATACCGCCTGGATGATCGTCGCCTGCGCCCTCGTGCTTTTCATGACCCTGCCCGGCCTCGCGCTGTTCTACGGCGGCTTGGTTCGAACCAAGAACATCCTCTCGGTATTGATGCAGTGTTATGCCATGGCCGGGATCATGACCCTCATTTGGGTGGTTTACGGCTACAGCATGGCCTTCAACACCGACGGGATGGTGGCCGGCGAGGTCAATCTCAATTCCCTCGTGGGCGGCCTGGGTACCATGTTCCTCAGCGGGCTTACCCCGGACAGCGTGTCGGGCTCGATTCCCGAAGCGGTTTTCGTGATGTTCCAAATGACCTTCGCCATCATCACGCCCGCCCTGATCGTGGGCGCCTTCGCCGAACGGATCAAGTTCAGCGCCATGATCCTCTTCACCATCGTCTGGGTCACCCTTTCCTACCTGCCCATTTGTCACATGGCATGGTCCGGAGACGGCGCGCTCTTCTGGGACTGGGGGGTTCTTGACTTCGCGGGAGGCACGGTGGTTCACATCAACGCGGGCATCGCCGGATTGGTGGCCTGCATCATGGTTGGAAAACGTCGTGGCTTCGGGACAACCCCGATGCCGCCCCATAATGTCCCGATGACCGTCATCGGGGCCTCCATGCTCTGGATCGGTTGGTTTGGATTCAACGCCGGGAGTGAGCTCGCTGCCGACGGGGTTGCCGGAATGGCGCTGCTGGTCACCCAAATCGCAACCGCGACCGCCGTGGTGGTCTGGGCAATCATCGAGTGGATTGCCAGGGGCAAGCCGACCGCGGTTGGGGCAGCGACGGGCGCCGTCGCAGGGCTGGTCGCCATTACCCCCGCCTCGGGAACCGCCGGCCCGCTCGGCGCGATCATCATCGGATTCGCCTCGGCGCTGGTCTGCTACATCGCCGCCACGACCATGAAATCAGCACTGGGCTATGACGACAGCTTGGACGTCTTCGGCGTCCACGGCGTTGGAGGGATCGTCGGCGCCGTGCTGACCGGGGTCTGTGCCGCTCCCTTCCTGGGCGGTTCCGTTGCTGATGTCGAGATCGGCAGTCAGGTTGTCACCCAGATCAAAAGTGTCGTCGTGACGATCATCTGGAGCGGCGTGGTTTCGATCGTCGCCCTCTTCATTATCGACAAGGTCATCGGCCTTCGGGTCAGCGAGGAAGAAGAGCAAGCGGGCCTCGATCTCACCAGCCACGGTGAGACGGGCTATACCAACTAAAAGGAATCCTGAATGGGCCAGGCGCCGTCGACCCCTCAACGTCGCCTGGCCCCCCTACACCTAAAAGGACCGAAGAATTAAATGATTGCCGACAAAAACCGTTTCGTGGCATCGTTTTTGCCTCTTCAAGGCATCCTTGGGCGGGACCGCCAAACGACGCTCCGATGACGCCCAGTTCGGCAGGCAGACAACAGAATTTAGACAGAATGAAAAAAATAGAAGCGATTATCAAACCCTTCAAACTTGAGGATGTTAAGGAAAGCCTCGGAGAGGTCGGAATCGAAGGGATGACCGTCAGTGAGGTGAAGGGCTTTGGCCGCCAAAAAGGCCACACGGAAATCTACCGAGGGAGCGAGTACACCGTCGACTTCCTCCCCAAGATCAAGGTTGAAGTGGTGGTGGGCGACGACCAGGCCGAGGCCGCCACAGGGGCCATCGCCAAAGCCGCCAAGACCGGGAAGATTGGTGACGGCAAAATCTTTGTCTCCTCGGTTGAGGAAGCCATTCGTATTCGAACCGACGAACGGGGCGCAGAAGCGGTTTAACCCCCCCCTTCATTATCATTCTCGACAAGGACCTTCCGCTCCGGTGGAAGGTCCTTTTTTCTTGCCCCTCCCGATCCCGTCCCGCGCTTACAAGCGGTCGAGCAAGTCCTTGATCGACGCCTCCATCTCCAGGGCTTTCTGATTGGCTTCCGCCAGAGGTAAGCCCGGTTTTCCCCCGGGACGTTTATGCCCCACCTCGGTCAGCCAAGCGCGATGAAGCACTTGATGGCGAGCGTGGCATCGATCCACCAATTCACCCGAAACTTCCCGCGGCTGCCCCAGCCCCCAGCTCATCAGAATGGCTTCGGCGATCAAGCGATGCCCCCCACGATTCAGGTGAACGCCGTCGTTCGAAAGGGCATATCCCGGGTCCGTCAAACGCCCGCTCTCCAAGTGCTCTCGAATCGGAGCATGAATATCGATTCGACGCTCCCCCAAGGATTCCTCCGAGAGCAACCATCGGGCATATTCCTCGATCACTTGATGGTAGTTCTCATAAATCGCGAACCAAGCAAATCGCTCGGCATCCCGGGGACGGAGCTTTTCCTGCCACCGAAACGGTTCAGGATCAAAAGGTGGCGGCGACACCAGGATGCAAATCGCCCCGGACGCTTCAATGGCTTGAACCAGGTCTTGAATCCCCCGCTTGTACTGAGCAAAACGCCCCAAATCGAAAGGGTAATAAATGCCGTCATTCATCCCATAGCAGGCCACCACCACGTCGGGTCTTGCCTTTTCCAGAACACGGCCGAGCCGCTCATGAACATCCGGGCGAGGAAAAGGATGATCGGGCTCCGAGAGACCCGTACAGGTCTCGCTCGGCAACCCCAAATTAATCAATTCCGGACAATCGTCGCCTAACTCCAACCGAAGGCGGGCTTCGATCAAGGCGATAAAGTCTCCCGCGGCCGTGATGGAATCCCCCAGAAAAACAATCCGGGAATCCGGTCGCAGGTAGTTCGGTCGCTCCCCATGAACGACGCTCGACATCACCGTGACAAACAAGAAGAGAAGGGCAAGACGTTTCATAAATTCAATGTCGGTCCGGGTAAGAAAACCTCTAGGCGAGAATCTCGTTCACGACGTGCCCGTGCACATCGGTCAGTCGAAATTGACGACCCTGATACTTATAAGTCAACTGCTCGTGCCGGACCCCCAAAAGATGCAACAAGGTAGCATGCAAATCATGAATGTGAACACCACCTTCCGCGACGTTGTAGCCAAAGGGATCGGTCACCCCAAAGCTTGTTCCTCCCTTCACGCCGCCCCCTGCCATCCACAAACTGAAGCATTTCGGATGGTGATCGCGACCAAAACTCGATGGCGTCAATTTCCCCTGGCAGTAATTGGTACGTCCAAATTCGCCACCCCAAACGACCAGGGTATCCTCAAGCATGCCCCGCTGTTTCAAATCCTGAATCAACGCCGCTGACGATCGATCGGTTTCAAGGCATTGTTTGGCAATGCCCTTCTCCAAGCCTCCATGCTGATCCCATCCCGGATGGTAGAGCTGGACGAAACGGACACCCCGCTCGGCCAACCGACGGGCCAATAAACAATTGGCCGCAAAAGAACCCGGTTTCTTGACGTCCTCCCCATAACTCGAAAGCACGGCTTCCGATTCGTCGGAAAAATCGGTCACGTCCGGGATCGAGCGCTGCATCCGAAACGCCATCTCATATTGGGCAATTCGATTCTCAATCCCGCCATCCACCGACTCGCCCACCTGCAACTCGTGCAGGGCGCGCAGGTGGTTCAACATATTCCGGCGGCCCTGTCCATTAATCCCATCGGGATTGTTCAGGTAGAGCACAGGGTCTTTTCCGGATCGAAACCGCACCCCCTGAAACTTCGATGGCAGGAACCCACTCCCCCAAAGCCTTGAGACCAGAGGCTGCCCCCCCTTATCTTTTGTCACCAACACCACGAACGACGGCAGGTTGGCATTGAGGCTACCCAAGCCGTAACTCAGCCAGGCGCCCATGCTTGGCCGCCCGGGAAACGGCGACCCGGTTTGCATCATGGTCACCCCGGGGCCGTGATTGATCGCCTCGGTGTACATCGAGCGAACGACGCACAACTCATCCGCCATTTTCCCGAGATGGGGCAACAATCCACTCAACATCAATCCACACTGGCCCCGGGGATTGAATTCAAAGGGACTCCCGGCCATGGGCAGCGACGCTTGATTGCCGGACATCGCCGTCAGGCGCTGACCTTTCCGAACCGAATCCGGCAATTCTTCGCCATGGCGCCGCTTCAATTCCGGTTTGTGATCGTAGAGATCGAGTTGGGAGGGTCCGCCACTCTGGAACAGATAGATGACCCGTTTTGCCTTCGGAGCGAAATGCGGAAGTGATGAGGGCATCTCCCCACTTTCTGCCACCGTGCCCTCGGAGGCGGACAGCAAATCCGCTAGGGCGATGCTTCCCACGCCCATTCCGAACCGCTGAAGAAAGACTCGTCGACTCATGCCCACCACCGAATCAT